>Ga0209457_1000002_pt1:210000-218417 | contig 218417 bp, 206 predicted proteins | sample WorMetHEROISLAND_5_FD_187410 | JGI IMG/M metagenome (GOLD analysis project Ga0209457, IMG submission 187410) | Marine gutless worms symbiont microbial communities from Max Planck institute for Marine Microbiology, Germany - Olavius sp. 5 HERON... ... | reverse complement strand
CTAAGTGGTACGTTTGATACAGGTGAAATGGTGAGTACAACAATACCTACGGGAACTACCAATCAAAACACGACATTGACTTGGACCGGACTGCCTCTACAAATTCCGAGATCCGAAAAAATCTACGCTCGTCTTCGCATCACTACCGAAGATTTGAGCACTTTTCCCAACCCGGCCACTGCTGCGGCCGCTGATGGCGAAGTAGAAGATCATGTAACGCTTTCTATCTTGCCGGTAGAGTTCTCCTACTTTGGCGCTACTGCGACACCCTTTGGCGTGCAACTCAACTGGACTACCGAAAGTGAAATAGAAAACTTGGGCTTTGTGTTAGAACGTAGAGTTGGCAATGCTGAGTTTACTGAAATTGCCAGTTACAAAACTGACGCTGCCTTATTAGGCCAAGGTTCAGTAGAATATGCTACTGACTATGAATACTTGGATAAATATGTAGAAGCCGGGCAAACTTATGAGTATAGATTGGCTGATATTGATTATAATGAAACAGTAACCTATCATGCTACCCGTTCAGTTACTGTAACTACTACACCGAAGTCAGGTAAAGTAGAGCAATTTACGGTATTAGATGCTTATCCTAATCCGTTTAACCCGAGTACTACGATTAGTTATGATTTACCACTAGTAGAGAGTAACACTACCACCACAGTACACATCTATGATCTAAGTGGTAAATTGGTTAAGACATTATTGAATGAAGAGCAACCATCCGGTTGGCATAGTGTAATCTGGAATGGAACAGACCAAGTTGGTAATCAAGTACCAGCAGGAGTATATTTGAGTAAAGTCAGTTTTGGTAGTGAAACTAAAACTATTAAGGTGATGTTGCTTAAATAAGCTTAGATTATTAGATTTGTTTGCATGGAGGGGCTGCCAATTTGGCAGCCCTTTTTTGTTGGTTGCATAAATTAACAGAATAATAATTTTTGACAACCAATCCTATCATTCAATTGTCAAACATTTTATTATCTCATTTTGAAATTAAGGTAAAAAAATGAATAAAATTGCATTTTTGGTGTTTATTTGCTCGTCCATATTTGCTCAAAAATCATATTTTCAGCAATATGTTACTTATGATATTGCTGTTACATTGGATGATTCGCTGCACACGCTTTCCGCTTTCGAAAAGATTGAATATACCAATAATTCTCCGGATAAATTGGACTTTCTATGGTTTCATATTTGGCCCAACGCCTATAAAAATAATACAACAGCCTACGGTCAACAGGCTTTAAAATTAGGTTCTACGTGGTTTTATTTTGCTAATGAAAATGAGCGAGGCTATATTGACAGTTTAGATTTTAAAGTAAACGGAACAAGGATTGACTGGGAATATCATTCAGAATGGATTGATGTCGTAAAATTAAAGCTAACTCAGCCGATCAAATCTGGTGAAACAGTAATAATTGAAACGCCCTTTTTTGTAAAACTTCCCAAAGTCTTCTCGCGTTTGGGGCATTCTGGAAAACATTATGAAATTACCCAGTGGTATCCCAAACCAGCGGTGTATGACAAGGCTGGATGGCATCCCATGCCATATTTAAATATGGGTGAATTTTATAGTGAATTTGGAACTTTCGATGTGAAAATAACTTTGCCGGAAAATTACCGAATTATGGCCACCGGTGATTTAATTGACGGAGCAGCTGAATATGCCTGGTTGGATTCACTCGCCGCTGAAGGCGATAAACTACACGAACTTGAAGGGAAAGCATTCGACAAGGCCTTATCAAAATATTCTGATATTGAAGATACCGATAAATTAAAAACGCTACATTTCCATCAAGAAAATGTACACGATTTTGCATGGTTTGCTGATCGAAAATGGATTGTTAGAAAAGGAGCAATACAATTTGAGGAATCGAATAGGGAAGTAACATTATGGAGTATGTATCTTCCTAAAAATGCAAAATTGTGGGAGAATTCTATCGAGTATCTGCATGATGCAACTTATTGGTATAGTAAATTTTATCTTGAATATCCCTATAATCATGTTACGGCAGTTGATGGCGATCTATCGGCTGGAGGCGGAATGGAATATCCAAATATAACAGTTATTGCTGAAATGCCATCTAAGGATTTGTTAGAAATGGTAATCATGCATGAAGTTGGTCACAATTGGTTTTATGGAATCATTGGATCCAATGAAAGAGACCACGCCTGGATGGACGAAGGATTGAATGAGTATACAAATCTACGCTATTGGGACAAAAAATACGGCGAACGTGGTAGCACGATCACTATTTCGGATTTTGTTCAAAATAAATTAAAAATTGGTAATGATGTAACCTTTGCATGGATTACCTATTTAGCGGCACAGATGCGCGCCGTTACCGGTGATGAACAACCAATCGATATTCCCTCAACAGAGATTGATAGAGGTAATTATGGTTCTTTAATCTATGGAAAAACAGGAATTTATACTTACTATTTATTACATTATCTCGGTGAAGATTTATTTGACAAAATCATGCAAGAATTTTTTGCGAAATGGAAATTTAAACATCCGCAACCACAGGATTTTAGAGATATATTTGAAAAAAATACTGACAAAGATTTAGCTTGGTATTTTGATGGCGTCCTGAACGATACTAAAACTGTTGACTATAAAATAAAGAAGGACGGCGATTCTTTTAAAATTACTAATACTGGTAATTTTAAAATTCCTTTTGAAATAGCATTTTATAATAAAAATAAACAGCAAATTTCATCAAAATGGATTGAAGGATTTGACGGAACTAAATCCATTTCTGCGCCTACAGGATCAGCAAGCGCGATTATTGATCCGCGTAACATTCTACCGGATTTAAATAAAACGAATAATTCAACCAAACATTCCTTTGATTTGGACTTCGCCTACGACCAGCCAAATTATAATAATCGAACTATTTTTTGGTTACCCTGGGTATTTAATTTTAATGAATACAATGGTTGGACGCCGGGCGCAATGTTTTATAGTGGCTATTCCCCAACCTTCAATTATGGTGTTTCGCTAAAGCCGATGTGGGATTTTAGAAATAATAAATTGGTTGGCAGCGCGCAAATCCAGAAAAAACTTTATCAAATTTTTGGGATTCGTGAATTAACTGTTTCTGCCGGCTATAGTGATTATCAAGGCCGCAAGGGTGCCAAGATTTCTTTAAATGGTTTAGTCCGCCAACCGATTATTTCTACGCCTTCAACGCGAATAAATGCCACAATTTACACACACGATATAGAAAAAGAGGCAGTAACATCAAAATATTATTCTGCAGGTAAATTTGTGGTGGGTGAATTAGGGTACAAATTTAGTAATAAACTATCTCCGCTATTACACTATTCAACGGCGGTTAATTTTATGTCCTCATTTCGCGATTACGATTTTTCAAAAATGAGCTTTAGCGGAGATGTTAATTGGCGACAATCAAAGAGAAATACGGTAAAATTGCGCGGTTGGCTCGGACATTTTTTAAATGATAGTTCTGTTCCACGTCAGTACCGCAATTATTTAAGTGGTGGTCTTGATCCTAATTTTAATTCGAATTTTGTTTTAAATCGTATGCGGTATGACGATAATATTTTGCCGGTAATTTATCAATCGCAATTTATTACTGATGGACCAAGTTTGCGCGGTATTGCAAAAGAACGGAAACGTTTACAATATTCAGACCAAACAAGTTGGGGAATAAATTTAACGCAAACTTTTACCAATTTACCGCTTGAAATATTTACAGACTATGCCGGTGCCACTGATTTGGAAAAAAATTATTTTAATGTTGGAATCACATTCGATTTTAGTGTGTTGAAAATAATTGTTCCGCTTTACCAAAGTTGGGATGAAGATTCATTCATATCTGATTTTGATTGGCTAAAAGATAGAATTCGGTTTGAATTGGCATTCGATATGAATTCTATTTCCTTTTAGATTAAAAGCGAAAAATAGCAAATCAGCCGCAAAACTAGTGTTTCATTTCAATATAAATTATTTGTAAATTCAAATACTGTATTTAGGCAGTTTACTTAGTTTTAAAGTGTTTTTGAGAGGTAAATATAAATGGTAACTTGGAATAAACAATCTTTTACAGATGAACTTAGACAAAATTGCACGCGTGAAGTCACGAAAGTCGGTATGGAATTAATTAAATTTTCGGAAACACATGCTGATAACATCACTTGGGGACGCGGTAGCGGTAAAGGCACCCTGACTTTTAGATGTGAGTCTGATTCGGGGCTATTGCCATTATTTCACCTAAGTTCAGATGGAAAATTGAATATTTTAATCAACTTTTTACGTAATAAAGGTATTCCTAAGCAAGTAATTCGTGATGTTGTATTAAAACTTGAATCCAATTTTTTGCGAGATTACGACGAGGAACTTTATCCATCTGACGTTTTTGAAAAGGTCGATAATTTATTTCATACAAAAACTCAATTGGACAAATTTTTGAAAACAATGGAAGGAGTAGTTTACCGGTTAAAACAATAACCATTATTTCGATATTAAACTAAAATAGCCCTGCAATCAATTTGTGTAGGGCTATTTTAATGGAAATACATTAAAAGAATCTTAGGTATAACAATGGAAGTCAAAATAAAGGCAATTAATTCATATTCACAAGAGATGTCAGTAGAATTAGGCTGGAAAGAAATTGCAGACGATTTTAATCAATATATTAGGAAATTTGGAAAACAAATAAAAATGCCCGGATTCCGCCCCGGAAAAGTACCACGTCCGGTTTTGATGAAGCAATTTTTACCTGTAATTGAAGCTAAATTTGTGGATGAAAATGTCCAAAAATATTATATTGATGCATTACGTCAGGAAGAGGTTACACCGGTAAATAAAGCAGAGATTAAGGATGTCCATTTTCATTATGAAGAACATTTGAATTTTACTGCAGCTTACGAAGTTGAGATTGAGGTAAAAATGCCTGAATTAAAGAAAAATAGTATAAAAGCAACCAAAATTGAATATATTACCGACGAACAAGATTTAATTTTAACAATTGAGGATATGCGTCGCTCACAAGCGGAAATGCGCACAGTTGAAACCGGTGCAAAAGAAGGGAATTTTGTCTTGGCTGATTTACAAAAAATTGATGAATCCAGTCTTCCGATTATTGGAGAGAAATTAGAAAAACGCTATTTGAAAATAGGCGATGGAGCTATTACTGGTGAAAATCAAAAGAAGATGCTTGGTGTGAAAGCCGGAGATAAAATTAGATTATTAATTCCGGATGATGTTGATCAGAAAGAATCTGCTTATGAAATTAGTGTAATCAATGTTGAAGAACAGATTTTACCTACTGTTGACATGGAATTTGTTAAAACTATGGATCCTGAAGCTAAAAATGTGGAAGAATGGAAAAAGAGTGTATCAGAAAGAATTGAGAAAAGTTATCAACAGCGTGCTGAAGAACAATTTGATCGAAATATTTCCGACGCATTAATTGAATTAATCAATCCTGAGTTTGCACCATCTATGGTGGAATCCTATCTTGAGCAAATAATTGAAGATATTAAAACTAAAAATGCAGGCGCCAAACTAGATGAAGAAAAGATTCGTGAAACGTATCGACCCTTATCGGAAAGGAATTTGAAATGGTATTCGATTCGTAAAGCGATAATTAAGGAGCAGGAATTTGAAATTACAGCTGATGCAATAAATAGCGAAATAAATCGTTTAGCGGAAGAAGCGCCCAAACAAGCAAAAGAAATTAAAAAATATTACAAAAAGCCAAGCAATAAACAACGCTTGACGGACGATTTAATGGAGAAAAAAATATTAAATTATTTAATTGATTTTACCAAGGTTAAGAAAGTAAAAGTGTATACAAAAAACTTGCGAAAAAACGAGGGAAAGTAAGCTATGAATAAAACAACTGGCCAATTAATTCCTATGGTTGTGGAACAAGGTGGGCGACAAGAACGCTCTTATGACATATTTTCACGATTGTTGAAAGATCGAATTATTTTTATTAGTACTCCAATTGATGATCGGGTGGCATCGCTGGTAATTGCGCAATTATTATTTTTGGATGCGGAAAATTCCGAAAAAGATATTTACATTTATATTAACTCACCGGGTGGTTTTGTTTCATCGGGATTGGGCATTTATGACACTATGCAATATGTTAAACCGGATATTGCCACAATTTGTATTGGACAAGCATCGAGTATGGGGGCCTTTTTATTAGCCGGTGGCACCGATGGAAAACGTTCGGCCTTGCCGAATGCACGCATTATGATACATCAACCGCTTGGTGGTGCTGAGGGGCAAGCCAGCGATATAAAAATCCAAGCTGATGAAATTGTATATTTAAAAAATACTGTTAACAAAATTTTGGCAAGAAATACTAAAAAATCATTAGCTGAAATTGAAAAAGATACCGATCGCAATTTTTTTATGAGTCCCAAAGAAGCTATCAAGTATGGAATAATTGATAAAGTTTTATCTCCACGGCAATAGCAAAAAAGCCCCGTGCTCGGGGCTTTTTCATTTCCTGATAATTATTATTTTTAACGCAGCAACGACATCTTTCTAGTTTGCGTAAACCCATCCGCTTGCATTTTTAAGAAATAGACGCCACTTACTACTTGTTGATTTAGATTGTTTTGTCCATTCCAAGTAAAGGAATAGGAACCAGCCAGCAGGTTTCTACTTTCGGAATAAATTTCCCGTCCTAGTAAATCATGGATGGTGAATTGCACTAATCCATCTTTTGGTGTGGCAAATTCAAAGGTTGTACTTGGGTTAAATGGATTAGGATAATTTTGTTCTAAACTGAATTTTTCCGGAATAGTTACAATTCCATTTTGGTCTATTGCCACTGTAGCATCACCAACACGGACATAAGCGCGGATAAAATATCTCCAAATTTCTGTCGGTGTTGCATTTGGAGCTGGAGAAAGTATCCACCAATTTCCATCTGTATATGTTCTACTACGATATATACCATCATCTTGTTTTTTATCTGCCATAAGTCCTGGGACTTGATTGTCGTCGCCAACAACAAAGTAAACAATAAAGTCATCCGTAGCGTCGATATCTTGGCCTGAATAATCAAAAGTAACCCAGTTGTCGAACGGATTTAGTACGGATGAACTTGTTGGTACACTAAATCTACTGAACGGCACTAATGGTTCTCCTAATGGACCACCAGTAATTCTGTAATCCCCCCTAAACTTGCTAATACCATAAAATGTTCGTCCACTGTTCAAAAATCCAACTTTTATGCTATCTAAAATTCCACCATTAATTCCATTAAATTGAACTGTTGTAGTATCATCTTTTGAAAGATTTAATGGTCTTTCCGGGATACCATCATCATAAGCTAATTCATAAGTAGCAGATACTGCAGTGCCAGCAGCATCATAGGAATAATTTTTGCTTGCACCGGGTGATTGATTATAGACTAAGAAAGTAACTTCCGGAAAAGTTGAGCCAAAACCACCGGGCTGATAAGCGGTACCTTTGGTCACTTCTTCAATTTCTAAACTGCCTATTTTTAAGGCCTTAACCTTTATTTGTGGATCACCACTAAAAGTAATACTGAGATCACTGCCGCCTTGGAAAGTAATATAATCAACGCCTAATGGTTCAAGGGTACCGCTTCCTTCCCCATTTGGATTACTAATATATTTTGCTACGGCTTCAGGTTTCGGCAGTGGTGAATAATCATAGGTATATCTTTGGTCAGTTGAACTGCCATTAGCATAATTAGCAATGAACCAATCTTCTACCACGCTAAAGAAACCGCGGGTGGCATTGTAGCTCCTGAAAGTATTGTCGAAATCAGTCCAAATTGAGTAAGAATTATTAACAAAATCTTTCATTATTTCAATTGGGAATTGTTCATAAATATAAGTTATCCAATGTCCAGCACGTGAATAATCGGCAAGTGTATTATTCCATATTAATAAATTGACATTTGTATCTTCTAAATATAATCCGGGACGAGCTCCATAACCGCAATAATAAGCAGCGAATTCAGACAGACCTTCATTTAAAAATGCGGATTCGTTGGGGTCATGCTGCCAATGAATCATATGCTGAAATTCATGAGCGGTTGTGTTTAATACATCAGTTTGGTCCGTTATTAAATCGGCAGGATTACTATCCATAAAAAATATTTCAGCTTCATTGCTATTTAAGTCTCCAATTGCAGGGTCGCCATTAGGATATTGATGGGCACTAAAAAAATATCCAGCCACGTATGAACCATCGCCTGGACTGTAACCATCTCTGATATCCAAAATTAAAATTATGATTCGTGGATCATTATCGACGTCTGGTGCGGCTCCAAAGGTTTCTGTATCAACTTGGTAGATTCCCTTATTAGGAAAGGCAGGAGTTGAATTATCGAAACTATTAGCTACTGCATCTACTGCTGTTTGATTTACGCGGTCAGTACCCCAAGCCG
>Ga0209457_1000002_pt1:0-202500 | contig 218417 bp, 206 predicted proteins | sample WorMetHEROISLAND_5_FD_187410 | JGI IMG/M metagenome (GOLD analysis project Ga0209457, IMG submission 187410) | Marine gutless worms symbiont microbial communities from Max Planck institute for Marine Microbiology, Germany - Olavius sp. 5 HERON... ... | reverse complement strand
TTGTTTCTCAATCGGAATATGATTCAAATCGTGCTCAGTCATTCGCCGCTTTGGTAAATCGATTTTTTGATTTGTATTAAGTAGATTTTTTGCTGGAGGTGGAGTTCGTTCCATTTTAGCAACAACCGGAGTTGGTTTGGCCGGTGAAAGAATATTTTTTTCAATAACTGGTAAATCAGTTGGATGATAATTTGAAAAAGTTAAATTCGAATATTCTGAAAGATCAATTGGATTATCATAAATTATGAAGAGGAATATAATTGTTAGTAATCCATGTAGCACAAGTGAAACAAGCCAGCCTTCATATTTCGAGGGAATTAGTGATCTTTTATTCATTTTGATTTTTCAGTAGCAATATTAAAATTTGTTGCACCTACTTTTTTGCCAATATCTAAAATTGCGACTGTCCGCTCAATCGTAACACCGCGATCAGCCCGTATAATAATCGCTTGATTTGGATTATTGACCATTAGTTGATTCCATCGAGCGGGTAATTCTTCAAATGATATTTGATTTTGATTCAAATATATTTCGCCTTTTTTTGTAAGGGTAATTGTTATATTTTTTTCATTGGTAGATTCAGCAGTATCAGAAACCGGCAATTTAACTTTTATACCCGGCTGAATAATAAATGAAGATGATAATAAGAAGAAAATCAACAGGAGCAAAACAATATCCGTTAGAGATGAAAAAGAGAATGTATCTAAAACTTTATTCTCCGCTCTAATTTTCATATTGTAACTCCCTGTTTGGAATCTTATTTTGTCTATTTTCGATTATTATATCGACTAATTCATTTGAGCTCGATTCAATTTCATAAGCCATATGTTTAATTTTTGCCGTAAAATAATTGTAAAACAAGTATGCTATTATGCCTACAGCCAAACCGGCTGCGGTAGTCATCAGTGCTTCCCAAATTCCTCCGGCAAGCACGTTTGCGTTAACATTGCCTCCTAACCGCTCAATTTCCATAAAGGCGCTTATCATTCCGGTAACTGTTCCTAAAAAGCCCGTCAATGGCGCCACACCGGCGATAGTTGCTAACAAACTCATGTTTTTTTCCATTAGATGTACCTGCTCAGTTCCGGCTGCTTCCATGTAAGATTCCATTCCTTCTTTGTCAAGATGCGAATGCAATAACCCTTCTCCCAATACAAGTGGAATCGCCCCGTCGGAATCGGCACATAAGTTGAGGGCTGCTTGCTTTTTTCCACCGGCAAGAAGTGCTTTTAACTCATATAAAAGATGAGCATTGTCGGACTTAAAATGTTTTAAGTCGAGATATTTATTGACAATTAAAACAACCGCAATAATCGAAAATAGCAAGATTGGTATCATCAGCCAACCGCCTTGCATGATTATTTTTAATAGACTCATTTTTCCTCCAAAAAATTTACCAGAATATTTTTATTCCACCCCAGCCATTAAATAAGGGTGCTGAATAACCTTTCCAAATTTCGTACTCGACATTAAGCAAATTATTAAGCTGACCAAAAATTTCAACATTTTTCCCCACTTTTTTACTAATCAGTAAATTACTTAATAGATATGGTTTAATTTTATTATCATCGGAATTGGAACTTTTATTCGGCAATGCAAATTGTTCACCAATAAATTGGTTGGTCAACAGAAATTGCCACCCAAAACCCGGCAAGACCCGTAGTGCAAAATTTAGATCTATTTCAGGAAAATAGGGCAGTTGATCAGCAATGTCACTTTTGTTAATTTCATAATTATAGAGCCCAAGCGACGCCCACAAAGATATAAATTTATTGTATTGCCAATTGAATCCTGAACGCCATTCGTGCAATTTTATATCATTGCCATAGTAAATATCCCAATGGCCAAAATCTTTAATTTTATTACCGGAATTTTGTGGAATGAAAATACTAAAATTATTAATGTCCTTAAAATTATAATATGTTTCAAATGAAATTTCATTGATACCTGTTGTATGCCAGCCAATTTTTTTATCAGAAACGATGTCTTGATATGATAGCGGTGCAGATAAATTTACATACGGATTCCGATTAAGCGTTTGCATCAAAGAATGATAGGTTAATTGTGGTTCAAATTTTCCAAATAGCACTCCAAACGGCCCTAAATTAAACTCAAATTCAAGAATTGGATATACTGTAGTGAACTCATTGTCAGAAGGTTCATCATCAGAATTGGTTTCACCAAATAAAAGAAAATGTTTATTGATATCATTATAATAGAAAAAGTTTACACCGGTATTTACTTTTAATTTCCTCACAAAAACATATTCAACAGTTGAACGAAAATTGCTGAAAAAAGCTCTGCTGAGCAGTTTATTATTTGTTATATCATCGCGGACTTTTTCTAAATATTTGATGGGCGCTTGAGTGGTGTTGCGCTCTAACCAAGCGTGCAAACTATCCAATTGATTTGGATTTAGGGGAATTTCGATCCGATCAGAATTAATATTGAGATGATTAGTTAGCAACGAATTGCCGATTGTTTTTTTTGTATTTATGGATGTCCATAATCCCCAATTAAAAAGTTGCGATTCATCAGGATCCATATAATTGATATCGGCATCCCAGCGGATGTTGCCCAATTTCCAACCAGTAAATTCTGTTGAACTTAGAATATCTACATTTATTCGAGAGCGTTTTTCATCCGGGTTAACCGTTGCTCCGTAAAAATTATAAGTATTGTTTCTTAAACTAAACTGAATTTTATTTTGAATATTTCGGTTAAAACGATGAATATTTGACAATGTATTTCTAAAAAAATTATATTCCGAATTATTAATATGGCCATCGTTCCAACGATAATCTAAATCGATAAACAATACATCATCAATGTATTGCTGCCCCATTTTTAATCCAACATTTATATCATTAGAATTTCCAAATGATGAATAAATTTCATTATTAATACCGGTGGTTGGATAAAAAATAGTTTGATTATATTTCATACCACCGGCTCCTGGGATAAATCTATTTCCTTTACCTTCACCGGTTGGATTAGCAGTTATCAGTGGAATATTTGTTTTGTCGGTAGTTTTTTTTACATCAGGTACATTTGATATAATTCGTTCACCAACAATAGTTTGATCCTTTAATTCAATAGTAGGTAGCGTCGGTTCCGATGGTTGCGAAATTGTGGGTTTTTCTTTTAAAAATGTTGAATCTTGCGGAATGCTATTGCTACGAGGTGGTTTGGCTTTCTGAGCAATTACAATTGAGTTAAAAAATATGACAACCAGTACAAAAATCATCAAATTTAAAAAAATATTTTTTCGATTAAATTTCATTGTTATTGCAGTCGATTTAATCCATTTTGTGCTTCCTCGGCAAAATAATTGTTACCGGTATTATTTTGCAAAACCTTATTATACAAATTTTTTGCTTCATCGTAATTTTTTAAATTTTCCTGGCAAAGCGCTGCATCGAGTGTGGCAGAATTAACCCAAAATTCGTAGCGTGGATATAAATACCGCACTTTTAATAATTCGTCCAATGCCATTGAGTATTCATGTGCTGATAAATAAGCCCAGCCAATTAAATATTGTGCCTCAGCGGCAAAAATATCGGTTCGACGAGCAATGACTTCCTTAAATTTAGTTATTGCTTCTACTGTATTTCCACCACTGGCGATTAATCTACCGTATTTATTACGCGCTTTATCTGCTTCAAGCGATTCGGGGAAACGATCAATTACAAATTTATAATTTTGTTTAGCGGCGCTATTCTTATTTTGCATTTCCTGTGCTAAACCGATTCCAAAATAGGCAGATAGAATCTCAGGAGAGTTAGGAAATTTTTGGACCACATTTTGATAAGTATCTTCAGAATTAAGGAATTGTTTTTGAATTTGGTAAATTTCGGCCAGCTTGATTAAAGCACTTGCAGCGGAAGGATTATTAGTGAAATCAGTCGTTGCGCGTTTATAATTTTCAATGGCGGATAATGTATCGCGTAACATTAGATGAGCATCTCCCATTCCAATTAGTGCTGTTACGGCGGATGGATCATCAGGATAATTATTAAGAATGATATTATATTCACGGATTGCATTTCTGGGCTCATTTTTTACCATATAAGCATCGGCGTTTTTAATCAATAATTCAACCGAAAATTTGCTCTGTGGATTTTGCAATACATAATTTTCCACAACTTTATTTGCCTCTGCATTTCTGCCGAGTAACAAGTATGAATCTTGCAAGCCGGTTACAGCATCGCTAACTACAGGACTGTTCGGAAAATTGTTAATGATAAATTCATAATTACTAATCGCTTGCTCATAATTTTGCAGGTTATAATAGGCATTGCCGATGTCAATGTAGGCTTTGTCAAGATAGTTACTTTCCGGGAAATCATTTGTTAAATTTTGCAATTGCGTTATAGAAATTTCCGGTTTATTTAATTGGCGCAGATTTAGTGATGCTACTTCAAAAAGAGCATCATCAGCTAAATCGTGGGTTGGATAATTATTATAAATCAATTGAAACTCAGTAATTGCTTCATTAAAACGATCCAAATTAGAATAGGTTCGAGCAGTTTGATAGCCGATTTTAATTTTTATTTCATCAGTCGTCGCCAGATTTTGAGCAGTATTATATGATTTTAGCGCGCTTTCAAAATCTTTAGAGATAAAATAGGAGTTACCTTCTTGGAAAATTGCATCCGATTTGTGCAAAGAGTTGGGATATTGTTTTATCAACGCACTGAAATCTTTCCGAGCTGATTCATAATCTTTATTATTAAATCTTGCATAAGCGCGAGCGTAAATGGCGTCGGCGCGTTTCGTGGAGTTTGGATAATTTGTTAAAAGCATCGTAAATGTAGTTTCAGCTTCTTCATAGTGTTGGTCCTCGTACTGACACTCACCAATCCAATACAGCGCATGGTCAACTAATTTATGCTTGGGATTTGTATAAATATAATTTTTCAAGGTCGCTTTTGCCGCTTGGCGATTACCGGTTTTATATTGCAGCCATCCAATCCGGTATTGGCTTTCTGCTACTATGTTTGGATCTTTTGACCTTGCTAATAAATTTTCATAAGCAGTTTGGGCTTCTGCGTAATCTTCCAGCTCTAATAAACATTCTCCAGTCATTTTTAATGCTTGGTCATGGATGTCGCTTTCCGAATCGGAATTGGTAACTTGTGAAAATTTTTGCAAAGCCAAGCGGTAATTTTTGCGGTCAAAATAACCCAATCCAAGTTCATAAAGTGCGTTGTCGGCAAATTGGCTGTTTGGTGCAACAGCAACCAATTCCTCAAGTGTTATATCACCGCGCTCAGGATGTCCCGAATTTTTGTAGGCAATTCCCAATAGATATTTTGATTGATTCTGCAATTCACCAGATTCGGTATTTTTAACTAAATTATCGTAGATATTAACGGCATCGGCATAGCGTTTTTCTTTTAAATAAATCCACCCAAGCCCGATCCGTGCTTCGTTAACAAAACTACTCTCCGGATATTTTGAAATGACTTTTTGGAATTCTTCCACAGCTTGATTGAGCTGGCCGCTTTCATAGTACGAATCACCCAAAAAATAATGCAATGATGCTTGATATTGATTATCATCTTCAGAAAATTTGAGTGAAGAAAGCAAATTTATTGTAGATTGATAATCTTTATTCCGCCAATATGCTTCAGCCATTTTAAATTTTGCATTGGCGATTAATGTACTATTTGGAAATAAATTTATCAATGATTGAAAGGCCGAGATTGCCTGTGGATAATTCTGTTCATTTAAGTAAGACCAACCAATTGAATAATAAGCATAGTCCTTTAACTCCTGTTCATCCGAGTGAATCACTTTCTGAAAATAATGACTCGATTTATTGTAATCCGGAAGTTCAAAATAACTTTCTCCGGCCCAATAATTTGCTCGATTTATTAATTCACTATCCGGAAAATCTGTACCGATTTTTGCGAATTGCTGAGCGGCTTGAGCAAAATTTTGTTCCTCATAATAAGATTCTCCACTCAAAAAGACGGCATCATCTGATAAGGTGCTGAAGGGGAACTTTACAGCAAATTCATTAAGAATATTGCGCGTTGCGGAATATTTTTTTAGATAAAATTGACTTTTTGCCAATAAAAAATAAGCTGATTCAAGCCAATCGCTGTCTGGATATTCAAATAAAAAATCTTGCAAACGCAACTCGGCAGACTGATATAGACCATCTTCAAAAAGTCCTAAAGCAATCAAATAATTATTGCGTTCGTTATCAGCTGTTATTTGTGGAAGTACAAAATTGCATGTAAATGTTATTCCAATTAAAATTTGTACAATATATTTCCTAAAAATCATCTCGTATGGTTATTCATTAAGATAGTGTGCAAAGTTAAGAATAATTTCATTAATTTGGACTTATTATCTGTTTCTTTTCACGAACAATGAATTCATTTGTTTCTAAAATAATTTTTGATATTTGTTATGATTTAAATTGAAAACGGTTAAATCAGGTTTTAATATAGAAATATTTTATCTACATGAATCGAATCCATAATTTATTTAATAATTAATGTTTGTAATTTTTGAACATTCATTGTTAATAATCATTAAATAATTATATTTAAAAAAGGTAAAGTATGCAGACACGCGCAAAAATAATCTGGGCTGATGATGAAATTGACCAACTAAAACCACATATTATTTCTTTAGAGGAAAAAGGATATCAGGTTAAAGCTGTGTCGAACGGTTGGGATGCAATTAATTCTCTCAAATTGGATTCATTTGATTTAATCCTAATGGATCATTTTATGCCCGGTATTGATGGCATCGAAGCAGTTCGTCAAATAAAAGGTTTTAAACCCGAATTGCCGGTTATAATGATTACAAAAAGTGAAGAAGAGTGGCTGATGGATGAAGCAATTTCTGAACAAGTACGCGAATATTTAATAAAACCAGTGAATCCAACTCAGATTTTCAGTGCTTGTAAACGAGTCTTAGAGAAAAATCAAATCATTGCTGATCGTACCACCGGAGATTATTTAAAAGAATTTAGAATTATCGACGAAAAAATTCAGACCGAGTTAAATGTTGATGAATGGTGGGAATTATATAATAAATTAATTACTTGGCAACTTGCTTTTGATACTCAACACAAAGCAGAATTGCAAAATATCTTAATTGAACAATTAGAATCTTGCAATCGTGAGTTTGTCCGTTTCATCGAAAATAACTATATACAGTGGATGAAGAGCGATAAACGACCAACTCTATCACCTGATATAATTCCAAAATTCTGTATTCCGAAACTGCGCTCTAAAGAAAGGGTCTGTCTAATTGTAATTGATTGCTTACGGCATGACCAGCTAATGGCAATTATGCCAGAGATTTCCCGCTATTTTGAAGTAGAAACAGATTTTGTTGTATCGATATTGCCGAGTGCAACTCCTTTTGCGCGAAATGCGATTTTTAGTGGGTTGTTTCCCGATCGATTATTAACAAAATATCCCCAACAAAGAAAACTCCTTGAAAACCATGAAAAATATCAAAACCAGTTTGAACAAGATTATCTCACAGATCTGTTAAAGCGATTTAATCTATCTCAACTAAACACACATTTTCAAAAATTATGGACAGTTGAAAGAGGTCTTAAATTTTCAAATCGGTTTAGTGACATAATGAATAATGATTTTATAGCTATTGTTATTAATTTTGTTGATAATTTGGCGCATCAGCGTTCTGAATCTGAAGTATTAAAAGAAATGGTACCAAATGAAACTGGTTATCGTCAAGCTGTGCGAAATTGGTTTAAAAATTCATGGTTTTTTACATGTTTGAAACAACTTGCCGATAGTGAATTTCAAGTCATTATTACTAGTGATCACGGTAGTATTAGAGTTCAGAAAGGAGCATTGGTTTCAGCGGACCGAAATACATCGCTTGGCGTGCGCTACAAATACGGACGCAATTTAAATTGCAACGATAAAAACGCACTCATCATTGATCAACCAAGTTTATATCGTTTGCCATTGATGGGACCACAATCGAGTTATCTAATTGCGAAAAATGATGCATATTTTTTATACCCCAATCAACTGCATCAATATCAATCAATGCTTAAAGATAGCTTTCAGCATGGCGGAATTTCTATGGAAGAAATGTTAGTTCCGGTAGCAACATTAACAGGAAAGTAGTGTTGCAGCGATTTGTTTCTAATTCGATTTTAGAAACAAAACAAATTGCAGCAGATATTGCAAACAGTTCTTCTACCGAGCAGATTTATGCCTTAATTGGTAATTTAGGTACCGGAAAAACAGTATTTACGCAAGGTTTCGCTACTGCGCTGGGAATAGCAGGCACAGTTGGTTCGCCAACCTACAAGTTCATTAGCGAATACAAGGGAACAAATAATTGGCTTTATCATATTGATTGTTATCGATTAAAAAGTGAACAACAATTTATAAATATCGGTGGTGAAGAATATTTAGCTCCCGAGAACGGAATTACGCTTATTGAATGGGCAGATATTATTTTAAATATTTTACCCAAAAATGTAATTAAAATAAAATTCGAACGTATTTTTAATAAACCGAATCTCCGTAGAATAATTCTTAACGCAAATTAATGAAAATAATAGCAATTGAAACAGCAACATCTGTTTGCGGGATTGCGTATGTGAAGAATGGGATTAGTGAATCAATTATCGAGGCAGATATTCCACGTGAACATGCTGAAAAACTGCCATTGTTTTATGAAGAATTGATTGAAAAAAATAAAATCCGCTTATCTGATTTAGATGCAATTTCAGTTTCAATTGGACCCGGTTCATTTACCGGGCTTAGAATTGGATTAAGCTATGCCAAAGGATTAGCATATAGTAATAATTTACCAATAATTCCTGTATCTACTTTATTTACAATGGTTTATGGGAGTTCAATTCTAAATGAAAAAGTTATGTGCTTGGTTCATTCACATGGTAAAAAGTATTTTTCACAGCAAATAGAAATCAATGAGATTGGTAAAATAAATAAAAAATTATCCCAAATCAAAGTTTTAGAAATTGAAAATATTGCCACTATAGATGAGGAGATTTTTTCTACTAAAATAGTGCATTTTGGTTGCAATCATTTGTTCAATAAATTTCATAGTAATAAACTTATTGAGGTAAGTCCATCAGCGAAATGGATTGGAGAATTAGGTTCATTGAATTTCCGCAAATGGGTAAAACAAAAACCATTTAAATTAGTTCCGGAATATGTTTCACCATTTAAAATTGGGCAATAATATTTATGATAAACTAATGTAGATACAATTTTTTGTTTTCATAACTTCAATATTGAACCTAATCAATAATTTCGTATATTTTCAACTAATAAAATTTAGAAAATTAATTATTCTACATTCATGGCTTGGTTTACACGAAAAGATAAAAAAATAATTAACGGACAGAAAAAGTCGATACCAGATGATTTGTGGTTAAAATGTCCCTCCTGTTCGGAAATATTGTATAAACCGGAATTAACTAAAAATTACTCGGTTTGTGGAAAATGCAATCATCATTTCAGAGTAACCCCAGTGGATTATGTACAAATTATTTTAGATGATGGAGCAGTGACGGAAATATTTAGTGAGATCACATCGATTGATAAACTTAAATTTAGAGCAAAACAAAAATATGCAGTCCAACTTAAAGCTGCCGAAAAAAAGACGGGTGACAATTCCGCGATTCGTTGTTACGAAGGTAAGATTAATTCAAAACCATTGATTTTTTGTGTAATGAATTTTGAGTTTATCGGCGGAAGTATGGGTTCGGTAGTTGGCGAAAAGGTATCCCAAGCGATTAAATTAGCGCATAAAAGAAAAATTCCATTAGTGATAATATGTGCCTCCGGCGGTGCCAGAATGCAAGAAGGTGCGCTATCGTTGATGCAGTTGGCAAAAACCAGCGCAAATCTTGCGAAATTTATGGAAGATGGTGGACTTTATATTCCGGTTTTGACCAATCCAACAACCGGTGGGGTTACGGCAAGTTTTGGGATGCTTGGTGATGTAATTATTGCCGAACCGCAAGCCTTAATCGGTTTTGCGGGACCGCGCGTAATAAAACAAACGATTAGCCAAGATTTGCCTAAAGGATTTCAGCGCTCAGAATTTCTATTGGAAAAAGGGTTTATTGATTTAATCGTCCAACGCTCCGAACTAAAAGAGACGCTGTCAAATATTTTTAATATTACGAGATGAACAGAATTCCAAATATTTTAGTTACAAATGACGACGGCATTTTTGCCCCTGGAATTTTTGCGTTATGGGAAGCCATGACAGAAATTGGCAATGTAACAGTAGTTGCTCCGGATGCCGAAAAAAGTGCAGTTGGACATGCAATAACATTAATTGATCCAATTAGAGTGCAAAAAATTCGTAGAAAAGATGGATTTGAAGGATTTGCAGTCAAAGGTACTCCGGCGGATTGTGTTAAAATCGCTGGCCGGTCGCTTATGCCAAATAAACCTGATATTGTGATATCAGGTATAAACTCTGGTGCAAATATTGGAAGTGATATTATTTATTCGGGCACTGTCTCGGCCGCAACGGAAGGAATTATAATCGGCATACCATCTATTGCAATAAGTCTTGATGCACTACAAGGTGGTGATATGTCGGCTGCCAAAATGGTGGCAAAAATTGTTGTTAAGCAAGTCATAAAAAATGGTTTACCTGATGGAACTTTATTGAATGCAAACGTTCCAAATATTAGTAAAAATAAAATAAAGGGATTCAAGATAACAAAGCAGGGGAACTCAGTATTTGAAGATCATTTTGAGAAGCGTGAGGATCCGCGTGGTAAAACTTATTATTGGATGACTGGAACAATTGTCCCGGATAGCGATGTTGAATCGGATAGTTATGCTGTTAAGAATGGATTTGTTAGTATCACTCCAATTCATTATCATCTTACAAATAAATCCTTTATAAATACTTTAAATAATTGGGATTTTTTGGACTCATCAAAAAATAGTGAATAACTTTCTGTAAGGTATATTTTTAACAAAAATTTCAATTAAATTTGTAAATTTTATACTGTTTATGATTTATAATTCTGATAAATCTGTACAACCCGTAATTGTGAAAATGTGGTTTATAATTAAATCAAAAATTTGAGGAAAATATGTGTGGAATAGTTGGATATTGGGGCAAAAAAAATTCTGTACCGGTGTTGATTAAGGGACTTAAACGTCTTGAGTATCGTGGTTACGATTCCGCTGGATTAGCTGTGCTTGATGAAAAAAATAATCTCAATTATGTTAAAAGATCAGGAAAAGTACAAGAATTAGAAGGTGCAATAAATTATTCCACTATAAAAGGAAATGTTGGCATTGCTCATACACGCTGGGCAACTCATGGCGTACCCAACGATATTAATGCACATCCCCAAATGGATGTAACAGATTCAATTGCGCTTATTCATAATGGAATAATTGAAAATCATTCCACATTGCGTACCATATTGGAAAACGACGGAGTAAATTTCAAGAGTGATACCGATACCGAAGTAGTTGTTCAGCTTATTTCGTCCCTTTTTCAACAAAATGGTTTGACTTTGGAAGAGGCCGTACGGGCTGCTCTGCAAAAAGTTGTCGGAGCTTATGGCATTGTATTAGTCAGTAAAGATGAACCTGATACCCTAATTGCTGCAAGATATGGAAGTCCTTTAGTAGTAGGATTAGGTGAAAATGAGTTCATTGTCGCCAGCGATCCGGCTCCCATAATTGAACACACTAGAAAGGTTGTTTATCTCAATGAAGGCGAAATGGCTATCATTTCTTCCGGGAACCTAACAATAAAAAATATTTTTGATAATGCGTTAGTTTCCAAGAAAATTTCCAGCGTGGATTGGTCTGTTGAGCAAATTGAGAAGGGCAATTATCCGCACTATATGTTAAAGGAAATTAACGAACAAGAACGCACAGTAATTGATACAATGCGTGGCCGATTAAGGGTTGATGAAGGTGATGCGTTCCTTGGTGGAATACAGGATTTTTTACCGCGGATTGAGTCCGCAAGGCGCTGTTATATAACTGCTTGTGGCACATCTTGGCATGCCGGAATGATTGGCAAATATTTACTTGAGGAATATGCGCGAATTCCGGTTCATGTAGAATATGCCTCAGAATTTCGTTATCGTGAAACGATTGTCGGAGCTGATACAGTGGTAATCGCGATTAGCCAATCAGGCGAAACTGCTGATACCCTCGCTGCAATTCGCAAGGCGCGTACAAAAGGTGCACTAACAATGGGTATATGCAATGTTGTCGGCAGTTCAATTTCACGCGAAACTGATTGTGGAGTATTCACACATGCGGGGCCCGAGATCGGTGTCGCATCGACCAAAGCATTTACGGCTCAAGTGACGGTTTTATTGTTATTGGCATTGAAGTTGGGTCGAAAAAAAGGGATACTATCCAAGTCACAGGGACAGAAAATTGCTAGATCGATGAGTAAATTGGGTGAATATATAAGCACTGTATTAGAAGATGATGAGCAATTAAAAATAGTTGCCAACGATACAAAAAACGTCAATAATTATCTATATCTTGGGCGTGGATTAAATTTTCCGGTGGCCTTAGAAGGGGCGTTAAAATTAAAAGAAATTTCTTATATTCACGCCGAAGGGTATCCGGCAGCGGAAATGAAACATGGACCAATTGCACTAATCGATGAAAAAATGCCCGTTGTATTTATTGCACCACACGATAAAACATTTGATAAAATTTTGTCCAATATTGCACAGGTAAAGGCTCGGAATGGAATTATTATCGTTTTAACGGATGAGCATAATGTTGAGTTAGAAGCATTAGCAGATTACCTCATTGTAATCCCTAAAACACATGCCCATATTTTTCCAATTCTTGTGTCAATACCGTTGCAATTATTGGCATATCATCTTGCAGTATTAAGAGGGTGCAATGTCGATCAACCGCGAAATCTTGCAAAAAGTGTTACCGTTGAATAAACTCAAATTCCATATATTTTTTTTCGCACTGTTTGCATTGCTAATCGGGCAAGAAAATAATCAATTTAATTTCAAAAATGCTGTCGCTCAATATAATTATGGCAATTTTGGGGAAGCAGAATTTATTTTAAACAATTTACAAGATTCCCCAAGCAGTGTAGAAATGGAAGATATTCAATTACTATTAATGAGAATAAAATACCGTTTGAAAAATTTTGAACTAAGCAAAAATATTGGCTCGTCAATATTGCACAAAAATCCAAAAAGTAAATACAAATCAGACGTTTTATTAACTTTTGGAGATATATTCCTTAGTGAAGGGAATTTTAATGCAGCCTTTAGATATTACATAAAAGTGCTAAAAATACCCAAAAATTCCACAAATTATGATATTATAAAGCGAATATTTCAAATATTACAATTTGGTGTTGCAACACAAACAGTTGATGAATTATTATTGATTGAAACGGAGACGGAAGTTATACAGTTATTACTGCTTGCCAAAGCGCATATTGAATTACAAAATAATCGACACAATGCAGCTGAAGTGACTTTTGAAAAAATTAATGGCAGATCAATTCCCAAAGTAATTAGAAGATATTACAATTTGTTGGATGACAAATTAAAAAGTCATCGTTTGGAAGCAAAAAATGTTGCTGTTATTTTGCCTTTATCGGGCAAAGACAGAAAAATGGGACGAGATTTTCTGGGAGGTTTGAAATATGCCGATGCAAATAAAAATGTCAGTGATATTGATATTTCTCTCATAGTTTATGACAATGAAAGTAATTCTATAAGGACAATGGAAATTTGTGAGCAAATCTTAAATAATCCGAATATTGTTGCAATTATTGGCCCAATTTCAACAACAAATTCCATAATAGCCAGTGGTTTGGTTAAAGAAAGTGGTGTTCCAATCCTCTTGCCAACTGTAACAAATGGTGATGTTGGAAATTTTTCCGAAAATATTTTTCAATTAAATTCTGATTTAAAAACCAGAGGTGAGTTAGCGGGCAAAATTGCTGTTGAGTCACTGCATGCAAATAATATTGCAGTTTTGGCGCCAGCTGATGAATTTGGTAAGGAATTGGTTAATTCCTTTACTTCTGCTTTAGCAAAATATTCTAAAACTCCGATAGCGGTGGAATGGTATTCCGGTACACCGATTAATTTAGAAAGGCAATTTAAATCGTTGCGTGAGCGCGCCTGGGATTTATATAATAGTTTCAGTTACGAAAGTTCGTATGGCGAGCTAGATTCATCTAAAGTAATATTGAGTTCAATTGATGTAATCTATATGCCAATTCATCCTTATCATTTAGATTACATCGGAGCACAATTTCCAGCCTACAATCTTGGTACAATAGTATTAGGCAACGATAATTGGACAGATCTAACAACGCTTCAAAAAGAAAACATTGGACCTCATTTCGATGAGTTGGTTGTTTTAGCCAACTATAATAATCATGAAATAAATTCAATAAATTTTAATTACGGCAGTCAAAACAGCGCCTATTTTTACCAAGCGATTGACAGCTATGAATTATTAGCATCTGCGCTGAATGGAAGTGCCCGAAATGGTGATACTCTGATTAATACTTTGTCCTCTATTGACCGTTTTGATGGAGTATTTGGATCATATAGTTTCACTAATCGAGGGAACAATATCAATTCAAATTTACAAGTCATCCAGTTTGATGGCTATAATTTTAATGATTATTTCATGACTTCACAATTTGATATTAAATAATCATGATCAAAAATACATGGTATGATTATTCATCCAATTCAATCATTGCCGGTATTACAACACGGCATTTCCCTTTCAATCGTGGTAATGATAGATCAGAATTTGCAAAACTACTTGGATTAAACCATCAAAACTTGGTTGTACCAAAACAAGTCCATTCTGGATCTGTAACAATTTGCAACAACAGTGGAAAAATACCTAATACTGATGGATTAATAACGAACAAGAAAGAATTGGTATTATCGCTCCAGGTGGCAGATTGTATTCCAATTTTTATTATTGATAAAAAGAAATTTAATTTAGGGTTGATTCATGCTGGATGGCGTGGGATAAATTTAAAAATTGTTGAAAATAGTATTGCTAAAATACAGGAATTGGATTCGTTGCCGAATGAGTTAAATATTATACTTGGTTCATCAATTCGTCAGTGCTGTTTTCAAGTTGGCAAAAAAGTTGCAAAGCTCTTTCGAAAGCAATTTCAAACGGTGAAAAACGATGATACAGTGTTTCTCAATTTGCAGGAAGTTGTTATCGAAAAACTAATATTCCTGGGAATACCAAGGAGAAATATTATTGACAAAAATCAGTGTACTTGTTGCTCAGATGATTTCTATTCATATCGACGTGAAGGTAAAAAGGCAGGAAGAATGGTTGCAATGATTGGAAGCAAATATAATAATAATAAAATAATTTCAAAGTAGATTATGACAATTATTGATGCATTAATTTTAGGAATAATTCAAGGATTAACTGAGTTCCTGCCGATAAGTAGTTCAGGGCATCTTGTTATTGGGCAGGAATTGCTTGGTATCACCATTCCTGGCAACCATTTCGAAGTCATGGTTCATCTTGGTACGTTGTGCAGTGTTATTACCATTTTTCGATTTGATATTTGGCAACTGCTTAAAACTTTAACATCATCCGATACGAAAAAATATATTGGAGCAATTATTATAGGTACTATTCCGGCCGTAATTTTTGGTTTGGTTTTCAAAGATTTAATAACCGCATCCTTTGATAACATTAAAATAGTTGCCCTAACGCTATTGATAACCGGATTAGTATTACTATCAACAAAATTTGTAAAACATGGCAGTAAAAATATCTCTATCGGGCGTGGATTTATAATAGGAATCGCACAGGCAATAGCTATTATTCCGGGAATATCGCGTTCAGGTATGACAATTAGTATGGGTTTATTTTTAGGTATAAAATCTGAAAAAGCTGCTAAGTTTTCATTTTTATTGGCAATTCCGGCAATCGCCGGAGCGGGAGTTTTAACGAGTTTAGATTTATCTGAACCAGCTACGGTTTCTCTAAATTGGGTAGCATTGTTAACAGGGTTTCTGAGTTCCTATATTGTTGGCGCAATTTCATTGAAATGGTTACTCGGCTTAATCGAAACCGGTAAATTCCATTGGTTTGGAGTATATTGCATCTTTATTGGATTTCTAACTTGGTTGATCTAAAATGTCTATAACTGGAATAGTTTTTCTATCATATTTAATTATTCTAATTGGCGTTGGAATTGCCACTTATAGATACAATAAAACTCAAGAAGATTTTCTATTAGCTGGTCGTAAACTTGGTCCATTAGTAGTTGCATTTTCTGAGCGCGCTTCAGGTGAATCAGCGTGGCTACTATTAGCTTTACCGGGTGCAGCGATTGCGATTGGGATGGGCGAAATATGGACGGTTATTGGTATTATTTGTGGGATAATTTTGTCATGGTATCTTGTTGCAATGCGTTTACGCGAGGAAACTGAAAAATATAATGCGCTGACAATACCACAATACTTGTATCGCAAATTTAATGACAAATCAAATATTATACGATTATTTTCGGCCTTCATAATTGCCTTTTTCTTCGCCTTTTATGTTTCAGCTCAATTTCATGCTTCAGGAAAAATTATTAATTCAATTTTTGGATTAAATGAGATTGTGGGCATAACTATTGGTGCTGTGATAATTGTGCTTTACACCTTAATGGGAGGATTTTTTGCAGTAGCATGGACTGATTTAATTCAAGGTGTAATTATGATTTGCACATTGGTTGTTTTGCCAATCGTTGGGATAGTAGAATTACAAGAGTTGGGAATTTCGATACCTGCAAGTATCGCTGAAACCAGCAATTATCAATCATCTTTCACGATGGGACTGTCCGGTTGGGCAGCCGCATCGGCAATTATTGGTGGCTTGAGTTGGGGTTTAGGATATTTTGGGCAACCACATCTAATAATTAGGTATATGTCGATTAGAAAATCATCTGACATTAAAACGGCGCGGAAAATTGCCACGGCCTGGGCGATACCGGGCGTAATTGGCGCATTTATGGTTGGGATAGTTGCCTTAGCTTTATTTGGTGAGAATTATTTCAATGATGTAGAACAAGCCATGCCGCATTTAACGATGCATTTATTACCGGGGTGGTTAGCCGGTATCTTAATTTCTGGAGCGGTGGCCGCAATGATGTCTACGGCAGATAGTCAATTATTAGTATCAACTTCTGCAATTACGGTTGATTTTTATGATCGCTTTTTGAAGCGTAAATTAACTGATAAGAAATTGGTTCGATTAAGCCGAATAGTTACTATTGGTTTTGGATTGTTTGCTTATATAATTGCGATTATATCACAATTGACAGGAAAAACCATTTTTAGTGTCGTTAGTTATGCTTGGAGCGGATTAGGTGCATCCTTTGGTCCTGCTTTACTGCTTACATTATGGTGGTCCAAAACATCACGTCGAGGAGTAATTGCTGGAATTTTAACCGGAGCTTTGTCTACTTTGATTTGGGCTAATGTTTCAATTTTGCATAATGCTGTAAATGAAAGATTGGTTAGTTTTGTTTTGGCATTTTTAGCGGTGATTTTATTCAGTATATTTGACAAGAACAATTCTTAATGAATAAATCGATAATAAAACTAATGGCTGAGCTAAAACATAATTCCATCCGACCGGTATATTTGCTTCAAGGCACAGATAAATTTTTACAGCGTTATCTTTCAAAAAAAATTGCGGATAGTTTCTTTCAGGAATCACACAGTAAATCGATATTACTGATACCAGATGAAATGAAAAGTTCGGAAATAATTGATCGAATTTCGAGTGTAGATTTGTTTAGCGCCAAGCATATGTTTGTATTAGTAGATCCGCAAAAAATAACCGGTACCAGCCGCACGGAATTATTAGCATATTGCGACAGCCCGATACAGTCGAATTGTTTGGTAATTATTGCAGAAGAATTTCGGAGTAAAAGAGCCATTATTAAGGAATTAACCAAACGGTTTAAGCCGATTAATATTAGTTCACCATTTGAACAAGAAATGAAAAAATGGATTCAACATTTTTTTAAAAATTATGGAATATCTGCAAATCCTAAAATTGTAAATGTTTTGTTTGAAATCGCCGGTGATTCTGTTAACCATGTAGCGAACGAAATTGAAAAACTAAGCATTTTGTTGACCGAAGGTCAGGAACTGGCCGAAGAATTGGTGCAAAAATTTGCCGGTTGGAAAAAGGAACATCGGCGTTTTGAATTTTTTAGTGCATTAGGTAACAAAGATTTAATTAAAGCTGTAAAAATCGGCATGTCATTAATTAGACAACAAGAGACTATGATTTCATTGATTTATCCATTAACAGCTTTTTTTCAAGAATTATTGTTTACAAAATTACCGGATGGCGGCATGCCAGGGCGCAATGGCTGGCTACCGTTGCCGCCAAGTGCGATTAAAAATTTACATTTATATGCCAAAAAATATTCACGCAAGGAAATAGAACAAGCAATCAATTTGTTAGCTGACATTGAACGGCGTAGTAAAACTTCGGTAGTTTCTGATGACAATGAAATGACAAAGTTTTTATTTGGATTATTAGGTAATTCTGCGTAATAGAATTTTCGATGGTTAACAATCATAGAAGAAACTATCAAAATTCTCCACAATTCATTGTTTAGAAACACTGAATTTTCTTGTTAATTTAACTGGTTAAAATGTACAACAAACACCGTTATACAGATGAAGAACTCATCGCCCTCTTTCAAAAAGGCGATGAAAATGCCTATTCTGAATTGGTGACACGCTACCGTGATCGGTTAATGACGTTTGTCTATCGCTTTGTTAGCGACGTGGAACAAGCTGAAGATATTGTTCAGGACGCATTAGTTAAAGTTTACACACACAAACACTACTACAAAGAAGTTGCTAAATTTTCAACTTGGGTTTATACAATTGCTGGAAATTTAGCAAAAACAGAATTGCGCAAAAGGAAGCGCCGCCAAACTTCATCTTTGAGTACTTTAGGCTTAGACGATAAGGATTATGAGCTACATTCGGTTGAATTGGAAACCGGTGAGCATGTTCAAGGTGAATACACGGAAAAAAAAATTCAAGAAGCCATACAAACTCTTCCGCTACACTTTCGCACAGTAATTATTTTACGCGATATTCAGGAACTTTCTTATGAAGAAATTAGTAATATCGTTAGTGTCCCATTGGGAACGGTGAAATCAAGAATCAATCGTGCCAGATTGCAATTGCAAGATGCACTTAAAGAATTTAAATAGGAGTTTTATCGATGGATCGCTATCAATTTGAGGATGATATATCAGAGTATATTGAAAATAATTTAAGTATCGCAAAACGTAAGGAGTTTGAACAGTATTTATCCAAACATCCCGAAGCAAAGGATCAGGTAAATTCTGTTCGCTCTACAATTAAAATTTTAAAAAGTTTACCGTCTGTTAAAACAAGTTCAACTTTCAATGATCATTTACGGCAAAAACTTTCCGTGCAGCGCGATGTTAAAGCTGTACCACAACGTAAGCCCGGCCCCAATATATTTGGTTTTACACCCTTAACAGCAGGTATGATGGCATTCGTATTGATTGCAATCGTTTTTGTAGGCATTGAATTGATCCCATCGCGTACATCAAGCTCAGTAGCCATTCCACAGCAAACAGTAAATAATAATTTATTGCCGATACCTACTAAATCAACGCCAATTCAATCGAATCCCCGTCAAACTATTGCCTCAGATTTAAAAGAAGACAGCACAGCAACTGAAAATGATTTAAATAATAATAATCCTAATTTTGAAGACAAAATTAATTATGTGAAAACACAGTAAATTTGTATATAATTTCTAAAAACCCTGTTGTTAATGTAATTGAAAATAACAGGGATTTTTACATCAAAAATGTATGATGTTTCTAAATATCGCGTTCGATAATTTTACAGGTTTATTAAATTGTAGGTTATTTTTAAACGATTAAATATCGAAATGAACTACTTTAATATTATATAAAGATGATAGGATCGTATAATTTGAATAATAGCAAGATTTTAGGCATTGTATTAATTATTGTAATTGCATTAATTAATTGTAGCCATGCACCTCAAACGGGTCAGCAAATCGATTCTAAAATCGTACAAAAAAAAAGTGTCGCACCTAATTTGTCGCAAGTTAATCCTAAGGTGCTCAACCACATTATGGATGGACAATTTTATTTGGAGCATGGTGATTTTGCAATGGCAATTATTGAATTACAGGAAGCCCAACAGCTTGAACCTAATGTAAGCGAGATTTACGTTGCTTTAGCAGAGTGCTATTGGAATTTGAAAAAACCAGCGAAGTCTACTGAATATCTTGAGACGGCTTTGGAAATTGACTCAAAAAATACAGCAGCCCGTGAAACTATGGCCGAACAATATTATCGACTTGGTGATTTTCCAAATGCTGAGGAACAATATAAAATATTATATCAATTAAATCCTGAAGAAAAGGACTACCTATTTGCGCTGAGTGACCTGGCAAAAATTCAAAAAAAGTATGATCTTGCGAGTGATTATTATCAACAAATTTATGAAAAACATAATTCTACTACTGCGCTTGAGTTAAATGCTGACCTTGCGTTTCGTCTGAAAAAGTTTGAGGAAGCTGCGAGCCTTTACCATAAATTATTACAAATTGATAGTTTAAATATAAATTATTTGAACAATTATGCAGATGTTTTGGTTCAATCAGGGAAAGCGGACGAGGCGCTTTCAGTTGTAAAAAAGATTGTCGAAATTGAGGATTCTTCAACTCAAAGTTTAATTCAGATTGGTGTTTTGTATGCCGATCAAGATAAAAACTCCGAAGCCCTCAATGTGTTTCACAAAATTTTAAAACACGATAGTACAAATACAGCAGCTCTGCATTTTCTTGCAACCATTTATCGTGAAACTGAAGATTATGGGAAAGCAGATCAATATGCTAAAATTATGCAGAGAATTTATCCTGATAATCCACAGGGATTTGTAAATGGCGCTTTCATTGCATTTGCTCAAGATGACAATGAATCCGCTATTGAAATTTTGTCAAACGTTGTTGCCGATTTTCCCGATGATTATTCTGTGCAATATCTGCTCGGTTTAGGATATTATCAAATCGAAGATTACAAAATGGCCAATCTTTATTTGACTAATGCACGCGAAATTGCACCAAATTCGCGCAATGCGATGCATATTTTGGCCATCGTGAACGATAATCTTGATAATTGGGAAGTTTCTGATGGATTGTACGAACAGTTGATTCAATCTGATAGTACAGATGCCCAAGCGTATAATAATTACGCCTATAGTTTGATTGAACGTGGCGAAAAAATTGAGTTATCAAAAACATACTCCAAACGGGCAATTAAATTGGCACCGGATCAGGCTGCTTATCTTGATACATACGGATGGATTTTATTTAAATTGGGAATGAGCGAAGAAGCTTTGCAGTACATTAACAAATCTTTGGAAATTAACAATGAAAACAGCGAAGTATTAGAACACAAAGGTGATATATTGTTAAAACTAAAAAACATTGTCGGTGCTAAGGAATATTATCAAAAAGCACTTTTGCATGACCCAGAAAATGCCGAACTTCTTGAAAAAATCAACAATTTATAAACTAATTATTATTGGCATCGGAACTATAATTTGTATAACGATGTGTAGTCGAAAACCTACAATCGAGGTTGACGAAATAGTTGACTTATCATACTCTGAATTAAAACAAAAATTTACAACTTGCAAAGGCAGTGGGAAATTGTCCATGCCCAATGTAATGCCGTTGAAATTAGGGTATACTTTCACCGCTCAAAATGATAGTTCCTTTATTCAGTTTAAAGATATTTTTGGTCGGAGAATCTTATTTGTGCAATCATTGCCGCAGGAAGTTATGATTTGGGATATGCGAAAAAATGTCAAATATAATCCATCAGATAATTCGCCGGTACCGATCTTTGAGATGATTAAACCAAACGAAATAACCGAAATATTATGGGGTGAAATTCCAACCAAATATGAAAAAGATATTAACGGCCCAAATATTAAAACAGATTCAACAGAAATAAATTTTGAACTGGCGGAGACACGTTTAGGAATGGTTGTTGAGAAAGTCATCTTTAATTTGGAATCGGCAAATTCTACTGTTGAATTATCAATTTCCGACCGCTTCTATGGCGAGGCAGATAAGGAATTATTAAAAGGTATTCCAAATAGCATACCTTTTAAGTGATATGAATAAATCAATATCAATTGTCATTCCAATTTATAATGAAGTTGAATCAATTGTTGAATTGGTTTCTGAATTAAAAAATAATTTAACATCTTTAAATCGTTACGAAGTTATTTTTGTTGATGATGGTTCAACGGATGGAACAGTTAGTTTGCTGACCAAACATGTCAAACAAGAAGCAAATTTTCGATTAGTTCAACTGCATCGCAATTATGGTAAATCAGCCGCTTTAGCCGAAGGATTTAAACACTCCACTAGTGAATATGTAATCACGATGGATGCCGATTTGCAAGATGACCCGCAAGAAATTCCGAATTTAATTAGTAAACTTGAAGAAGGCTATGATTTGGTCACTGGTTGGAAACAAAATCGAAAAGATCCTTGGACAAAACGATTTCCATCAAAAATTGCAAATTTAGTGACCAGACTGATCACTGGAGTCAAGGTCCATGACATGAATTGCGGCCTAAAAATATATCGTCAAGCTGTGGTAAAATCTTTAGATATTTATGGTGGCAGACATCGCTATATTCCGGCTTTGGCGGCACAAAAACAATTTCGTGTAGGTGAAATTCCGGTAAAACATCATGAGCGGAAATTTGGCAAAACCAAATACGGCGGTTCACGACTTTTTCATGGATTTTTTGACCTTATCACAATCTTGTTCTTAAATCGATATACGCAAAAGCCGTTGCATTTATTTGGTTTATTTGGATTAATATTTCTTGCAATATCGTTTTGTTGTGAACTGTATGTAGTTATTTTGAAATTATTCTTTGGCCACGCCTTTCAAAAGCATATTGCCATGATGTTATTTGGCGTAATGTTATTTATTTTGGGACTATGGTTTTTTTCAATTGGATTGATTGGCGAAATGGTGGCACAAACCATGCAAAATCGTGAGGAACGCGTTAAACAAATAATAGAAAATTAATTTTCTATTATTATATAAATGAAAATCACACTTATTGGTCCATTTCCACCATTTCGTGGTGGAATTGCTGATTTTAATTTAGCACTTACCAATGAGCTGACGAAATCACACGAAGTCCAAATTATAAATTATACCACGCAATACCCACGCTTGCTTTTCCCTGGGGAAACGCAATATAAATCGAGCGTAACAACACATTTAAATAGTGAACGGATTTTAAGCTCGATAAATCCATTAACTTGGAGAAAAACCGCACGTAAAATCATCGCATTTCAACCAAATCTAATTTTAACACACTACTGGATGCCCTTTTTTGTACCGGCGTTGATTAGAGTAATATCTATAATTAAGAGAGAAAGTAATGCGCAAACCATTGCAATTTGCCATAATCTGATACCACATGAAAAATATTGGTGGAATCAATTTTTCATGAGAAAATTTATTGAAAAAATTGACAAGTTTATGTTAATGTCAAAATCAGTGAAAGATGATTTGTTAAAAATAAAACCAAATGCAGAATTTCAATTTTCACCTCATCCAATCTATGACATCTTTGGCAGGCCGATTGAAAAACCAGTGGCGCGTAAAAAATTGGGTTTAAAATCAAAGAATATTATTTTATTTTTTGGACTTATTCGCGTATACAAAGGTTTAGATATCTTGCTAAAATCTATTCCACAAATACAAAGAGAGATTGATGATTTTTGCGTAGTTGTAGCCGGCGAATGCTATGAGGATGAAAATAAATATAAAAAAATCATTGACTCGCTGAGAATCCACAAAAATGTGGATTTGAATTTCCGATTTATTCCAGATGATGAAGTGAAAGTATATTTTTCGGCGGCGGATGTAATCGCTATACCGTATCGCTCGGCTACGCAGAGTGGAATAACGCAAATCGCTTTTAATTTTAATAGACCGGTTATTGTCAGCGATGTTGGTGGTTTAGGTGAAATTGTTCCAAACGGTAAAGTTGGATTTGTGGTACGACCGCAACCGCAAGAATTTGCCGATGCGATAATTAAATTTTTTAAGAAAAATAAATTCCAAGAATTTTCGAATAATATTCGCACACATAAAAAATTATTTTTTTGGGATAAGTATGTAAAAAATCTTATGGAATTAGCAGACAAATGACCCCATTAGTCTACGTCATTATTCTTAATTGGAACGGCAAAGATTTAACATTAGAATGTTTGCAATTGTTAAGCCAATGCAAATATGAAAATTATAAAGTTTTGGTTGTAGATAACGGTTCAACCGATAATTCAGTTAACATTATTCAAAAGGAATTTCCGGAAGTTGACATTCTTGAATTGGAAAAAAATATTGGTTTTGCGGCCGGAAATAATGCCGGTTTTAAGGCAATTGGTGAACAAAATCCGCACTACGTGATTTTTTTAAATAATGATACAATTGTTGATGAAAATTTCATTGAGCCATTAATTGAGCCCTTAGAAAACAGTTCGGAAATTGGGCAAACTGCGCCTAAAATTTTCTATTATTCAGATGTAAATCGGATTTGGTATGGAGGTGGAAAAGTTAACTTATGGCTTGGAATTATCCAGCATATCGGTATTAGAAAGTATGATTCAGACCGATTCTTGCACTCAAAAATGACGGATTATGCTACCGGTTGTTGCTTTGCAATGCGTTATAGTGATTTTAAAAATATTGGCGGATTCAATATTACATATCCAATGTATTGTGAAGATGTAGATTTATCATTGAGAATTAGGAAAACCGGTAAAAAAATATTATTTGTTCCAACTTCGAAAATCCAACATAGAGTGTCTGCATCAATTGGTGGCGAGTTTTCATGGAAAAAATTTAAACGGAAATTTCAGGGATTAATTAAACTATTTAATGAACATGCCACGAGTATGCAAAAAGTGATCGGACTGTTTTATCAAATGATTACATTTCCGTTACAAATTATTAGATTTATATTTCTTGTACTTAGAAAATAGTTTTATATCGTGGCCAAAAAAGAATTTACCCCTGCTCAAAAAATTGCGAAAGAGTCCGCCATTTCATTTACCGGAATGGGTTATGGACATATTATACGCTATTTGTTTACAGCAATTTTAGCACGCTTGGTGGGGGTACACTATCTTGGTATTTATTCGCTGGGTAATTCAATTACCAATTTAGCTACCGTTGTCGGCAAAGCTGGTACAGATTTCGGCATCATGCGTTTTGTAAGTCGTCGTGACCACAAAAAAGAAATCGATTTAATTAGAACTGATATTTTATCAACTTTAAAAATCGGATTTATTTTCTCAATAATTGTAATGATTCTTCAAATTATCGCTGCGCGATGGTTGGTTGAAAATGTTTTTCACGAATCCTCACTGCTGCAAATTGTTTTAATTGTATTTGCGTTATCGATACCTTTCACTACGCTTACTTTAATAGCTACAAGTGCCACACAGGGTTTTCAGCTATTAAAATACCAAATTTTTGTTGAATACATAATCAATCCGACCATCCTGGTTTTATCATTAATATTCATTTATTATACATTTTCCGCTGAATTAGCGATAATTCTGCCAACCTTACTTACCGGAATTGTGGGGTTTATCACCGCAATTTTTTTCCTAAAGAAAATTTCCCAAGTTAATGTTTTTAATTGTTACTCAGCAAAAATAAATAAAGAAGTTTTAACATTTTCAATTCCTATAATGTTTACGGCAATCATTGGTTCTCTGCTGCATTGGATGGATATTTTAATGTTAGGTTATTTTACCAATGCTGAAACGGTTGGATTATATCATCCTGCAGTTAGAACGGCGGGGTTGCAGCAATCAATTTTGGTCGCTTTTGCAGGAATTTTTGCACCGATGTTTTCGAGATATTTTGCGCAAAATGATGCAATCAATATGGAGCATATATATAAATTGGTTACCAGGTGGATTATGACATTGACAATCCCAGTTCTAATTTTATTTGTTCTATTTGCAAATAAAATGATGCTGTTATTTGGAGCTGAATTTATTTCATCTGCAAACGTCTTGATAATTTTGGTTATCGGAACTACTATTTTTTCCGTTTTTGGCTTAAGCGCACGTGCACTGGTAGTATCCGGTTATCAAAACATCAATTTGATAAATGCTTTGGTAGTCACGATAATAAATATCATTTTCAATACTATACTTATTCCAAAATTGGGCATACTTGGTGCAGCTTATGCTACTTTAGCATCTATGGTACTTCTATCGCTTCTTCGGGTATTTGAAATAAAAATTTATCTTAAAATATTTCCAATTAGTGTAAAAGTGCTAAAACCGATTATCGCCGGAATAGTAACTTTTGTCTTATTATTCTTTTTAAAACCATTAATTATGGAATTTCATACGATTATTACACTTCTTTTTGCACTAATCATTACAATCCTGATTTACTTTTCTATATTATTTATATTTAAATTTGATGAAGATGATTTAGATTTTTTCCGCTCGATTAAATTTTTAAAGAAAAATATTTTGAAAAGTAGTAGTGAATAATCAAAAATGAAAAAACACTTTGTTTTTATTCCTATATTATTAATTTTAATTTGTATAATTTTCTATCCAGTACTTTTTCAAGGTAAAATTTTTAGCTCTCCGGATTCACTAAATCCAATCGCAGCATCAATAATTTTAGATAAAACCCAAAAAGAGATCGGTGAATATCCGCTGTGGCAACCGTGGATTTTTAGCGGTATGCCAACTGCCGAGTCGTTCACTAATACGAGCAATCTTTATTTTTTACAGTATTTTTTCAATTTATTGCGTATGCCGGCCATATTAATTCATTTGCTACATTTTTTCTTGGCTGGCGTCGGAATGTACATTGTGTTGCGCTATCTAAAACTATCGCAAATTATTGCGATTATAGGTGCCAGTGGTTTTATGCTAATGCCATATTTAATCACGATGGAAGTTTTTGGTCACGGCAGCCAAGCGATGACTGCCGCTTATATTCCGTGGGTTTTTTGGGCAACGCTAAAATTATTTGATAATCAACGTCTTATCGATGTAGGCGTTCTGGCAATCTTGCTGGGATTACAATTACAACGAGCGCATGTTCAAATTGCCTATTATACGTGGATGTTTGTCGGAGTACTTTTTTTATTTAAGCTTTTTGTGGTTTTCAAAAATCAGGAACTACGGAAAACAATCCCTCAAACTGCCCTTTTATTCGCAATTGCGCTGTTGTTATCAATTGGTATTGCTGCGCTGGTATATTTACCAAGTTTGCAATATTCAGCCGAATCGATCCGCTCGACCGGTCAACCCGGCTCAGCCAGTTATGATTATGCCACAAGCTGGTCATTTCACCCCAAAGAAATGCTCACATTTTTAATACCGTCGGCTTATGGTTTTGGTGGGGAAACTTACTGGGGCAGGATGCCATTTACTGACTATCCGAATTATATGGGAATTCTATTTTTACTTTTGGCAATCCTTGCTATTGTTAAAAATCGAACAAACATTACTTGGTTTTTAGCCGGTACAACCTTACTTGCTTTATTAATTTCGTTTGGCAGGCATTTTAGTGTTATCTACAATCTATTTTATGATTTTGCCCCATTTTTTAGCAAGTTTCGTGTTCCAAGTATGATTTTAATTATTGTACAATTTAATACAATTATCTTAGCTTGTTTCGGATTGGCATTACTTTCTGAAATTAAATGGAAAAATATTCCGAAATGGTTTTGGTGGTTAATTGGAATCATAATATTTTGTGTTCTAATTTTATTATTTGGCAGCAGTTGGCTTGAACAAATCGTTGCAAATGGTTTTACGCAACCGCGTGTCCAAGATCAAAGACTTGTAGAAGTAATTTATAATCTTCGCTGGAAAATGTGGTATCAAGATGTGTGGGTAATGTTACTTTTTATAATTGGGTTAATTGGGCCGGTATTACTTCTAATAAAAGAAAAAATTAATAAAACAATTTTTATAATAATTATTGGCGTATTGTCGTTATTAGATTTAATGATTGTTGACCAAAAAATCGTTCAACCAAAAGCTAAATCGGGGCGGTCTTCACAGCTGGTTAGCAAGCGAGCAATCAAACGCTATTTCAATCATGATAAAGTCACGACTTTTTTAACACAAGACACAACGGATTTCAGGGTGTATCCGCTTGGCCCATTGTTTGGTGAATCACGATTGCAAGCCTTCGGAATTGAATCGGTTGGCGGATATCATCCTGCTAAATTAACTGTTTATAATAATTTTTTAAACAACACTAATAACATCAGCACATTGCCCTTAATGCGCATGCTGAACGTCAAGTACGTGCTTAGCCCTCAGGTGATAAATCATCCTGAGCTTAACCAAGTTTTCGCAGACAAGATGCCAACCGGTTCAGGTAATATTCCAATTTGGGTTTATGAATTGTCGAATAGTTTACCGCGGGCATGGTTAGTTAAATCGGTCGAGAATATTAATGAGCAAGAAATGTGGAAAAATTTGTTAAGCGATTCATTCGATCCGCTTGCAACAGCTTATATGGAAAAACCAATCAATGATATCAATGGTGGAAACGGCACTATCAGCGATTTTCAATCATCAATTCATAGAATATCTTTGAAAATAAGTTCAAATATTGAGGAATTTCTTGTTCTAAGCGAAGTCTTTTATCCGCTTAGGTGGAAGGCAAAATTAAACGGAGTTCCGATTGAAACTATCAAAACCAACGGAATAGTCCGCGGGTTGTTAGTACCGTCCGGCGAGCATTTAGTGGAATTTGAATATGATCGAAAAAGCTTCAGTAGCGGGATATTAGTCTCGATAATATCATCTTTAATTGCGATTAGTTTAATAGGCATTGGGTTAATTAGGTTTACCAAACAATGAATTGGTACAAATATATCGCCAATATCAAAATTGGACTATTCATATTTGGACTTATATTAATATCTGCCTTTGTTATTTTTATACAAGAAATTGTAAATAATCTGCGTGAAGATAATCGTGAAATTGTGCGGATTTATGCTGAGATTGTCGCTGGTGTAGTGGACGAAGAAAGTAACGAGAATTTGAATTTTATTTTTGAAAATATAATTCAAAAAGTCCGCTTTCCATTGATTTTATCGGATGGTGAAAAACAACCCTTGTCTTGGCGAAATTTGCCCCAAAAAATAGCGGAACAAGATACTTTGAAAGTAATCGAATTTAGGGAAAAATTGGATCAGCAGAATAGCCCATTTCCATTAATTTATGATAATCCAATAACGGGCGACAAACTGACTTACGGATTTTTACACTTTGGAGATTCGGTGCTGATTAATCGCTTGGAATGGTTGCCATTTTTGCAAATTGGCTTGGTTGGTTTATTCATTTTATTGGGTTTTGCTGGATTTTCAGTGATTAGAAATAGTGAAAAACGTCATATTTGGTCAGGCATGGCACGTGAAACGGCTCACCAATTGGGCACGCCCGTATCCGCTCTGATGGGCTGGATTGATCTGTTAAAAAAATCTCCAGAGAAGTCAGAAACGATAATAAAAGAAATTGAAATTGACTTAGAACGCTTGCAGGAAATAAGTGATCGCTTTGGCGATATGGGTAAAACTCCACAATTTGAACAGATCAATCTTGTTAATGAGATCGAGAATGTTATTAATTATTTACGTCAGCGAGTGCCTGCCACTGATATTCAGTTTAATTTTGATACATCTAACAAATATTTGATTAATGGAAATCGAAAATTATTGAGTTGGGCTATTGAAAATATCGTGAAAAATGGCATTGATGCATCCACAGATGTTTCCGGTAAAATATCGCTTGATTTAAGCGTTAAGGGAAATAATTACATTTTGGATATTACCGATTTTGGCAAAGGTGTACCCAAAAAAGATTGGAAAAATGTCTTTAGGCCCGGTTTCAGTACTAAAAAATATGGGTGGGGTTTGGGGTTATCCTTGGTTAACAGAATTATTGATGATTTCCATAATGGCAAAGTCTATGTTCATAAATCAGAAGTGGATAATGGAACAACCTTCCGAATAATATTAAAATAACTTAGATGGGATAAATTTTATGGCAACTACCTTAATTGAACCACATGGTGGAAAATTCTGCGACCTGTATGTTTCTGCCGAACGGAAAAAAGAACTCAAAAAATTATTGAATAATTATGAGTCCTGGACTTTGACCGACCGGCAAATCTGTGATTTGGAATTAATTCTGAATGGCGGATTTTCTCCCCTTAGCGGATTTTTAAATCGAAATGATTATAGCGCAGTTGTAAATGATATGCGCTTATCCGATGGTACTTTGTGGCCAATCCCGATAACACTTGATATTCCCACGCAGTTAAGTAAAAAATTATCAGCCGGTGATAAATTAGTTTTACGCGATAAGCAATGTTTTCCGCTGGCGATTTTAAATATTGAAGATATTTGGAAACCAGATTTACAAACTGAAGCAAAAACAGTTTTCGGTACAACCGATGAAACCCATCCAGCGGTAAATTATTTGTTAAGCTTTACCAATCCTTATTATGTTGGCGGCAAGTTAGCGGGGCTGACGGCACCGAAGCATTATGATTATCAAGGTCTCCGCCATACTCCGGCTGAATTACGCAATCAATTCTCCAAACGAGGCTGGGAGAAAATAATTGCCTTTCAAACACGCAATCCGATGCATCGCGCCCACGTTGAATTAACGCTGAAAGCCGCTAATGAAATCGGAGCAAATATACTGATACACCCTGTAGTTGGTTTAACCAAGCCGGGTGATGTGGATCATTACACTCGTGTGCGTTGTTATGAAAAAGTATTGCCAAAATATCCGAAAGGTACGGTTATGTTGAGTTTATTGCCGCTCGCTATGCGGATGGGCGGGCCGCGGGAAGCGCTGTGGCATGCTCTAATCCGTAAAAATTATGGCTGTAATTATATTATTGTAGGCAGAGATCATGCCGGCCCGGGCAATGATGCGAACGGTAATCCTTTTTACGGTCCGTACGAGGCGCAAGAATTACTAAAAAAACATGAAAATGAAATTGGTATTAAAATGGTGCCATTTCAATTAATGGTCTATGTTGAGGAACGAGCCGAGTACAGACCAATTAATACAGTACCGCAAGGTGCCAAAGTATTGACTATTTCAGGCACTGAATTGCGCCGTAGATTGGATTACGGACTTGACATTCCTGAATGGTTTTCATATACGGACGTTGTAGAAGAACTACGCACGACCAAACCGCCTTTAAATAAGCGTGGTTTTACTGTTTTTTTTACCGGCTTATCAGGATCTGGCAAGTCAACCTTAGCCAATGGTTTGATGATTAAATTATTGGAAGATGGTCGTCGCCCAGTTACTTTACTTGATGGAGATATAGTCCGTACGCATCTATCGAGTGAATTAGGTTTTTCTAAGAAACATCGTTCAATCAATATTCAACGAATCGGATATGTTGCCAGTGAGATTACTAAAAATTTCGGTATTGCAATTTGCGCCCCAATTGCGCCCTACCAAGCAGATCGACAAGCGGTGAAAGAAATGTGTTCAAGGTATGGAGGATTTATCGAAGTATATGTTAATACATCCTTGGAAGTATGTGAAAGACGCGATGCCAAAGGTTTATATGATAAGGCCAGGCAAGGTTTAATTAAGGAATTTACCGGTATTAGCGATCCATACGAGGAACCCCAAAATGCTGATATTATTATAAATTCCGAAGGGGTTGAACCGGAAGTTTTAGTCCAAGATATTCTGTTGAAAATTGAGCAATTAGGTTATATCTAATAATTTATAATCAATGTTTGGCTTATTTTTCCTAACTGTCAACGGATTTTTGGAACAGTATTTTACAAATTCCAAATCGATAAATCTATACATTAAATGTTCATCGCGCCCGATTGGTATACCTAAGCGCTTAGTGTTAATAAGCTTAGTTGGTTTATATCCCATATCCGCGATATGAAACTGATTTGGATCAAATTGTTTACAATTCCAATCGACAACTTTTAATCCCAATGCTTTACAAAGAAGTGTTTGTCCTGAGCACAATTTTTGTGTGGGACGTAGAGTTTTACCATCTGCCCTGGGATTATTTGATTGCATAATTTTAAGTTCCATATCATCTTTATTATCTTTAAGATAAGGGATAGCGGATTTGATTAATACAGCGTTCCCGGAACCTTTGCAAGAAACATTTAGAGAATCTTTTCCGCGTGAGTAGTACATATAAATTGTACCGGCTGGCATAAATAAAGCCATTCTCGATTTTGTTAATCCTAATGAGGCATGGCTGCCTTTTTCATTTTTGTAGTAGCATTCAGTTTCAATTATTTGAACTGAATGCCAATAATTTTTAAACTTTTTTCGGATTACTTTACCAATTAATCCTTTGGCAACTTGATCCGGATTTCGATCAAAAAAAATATTTGATAATATTTTTGGTTGTTTTTTCATAATCAAATTATGGCATATTGTTGGCTTTGAGATTAGTTTAAAAAAACGGTAATTTTCAAATTAAATAAAAGGAGTAAGTTTTGGAAATTATCTATGCAATGACCGGTACCGGGCAAGGTGGTGGTGGATTTGTAACGCTGTTGCCATTCGTTTTAATTATGTTGATTTTGTATTTCTTGATGATTCGCCCGCAGGCCAAGCGCCAAAAAGAAAAAAAAGCAATGTTAGAGGCCATAAAAAAGGGTGATCGAGTTGTTACAATTGGAGGGGTGCACGGAACTGTCACGGGCCTTAAAAACCAAGGGAAAATTGTTGTTATAAAAGTAGATAAAAACACCAGTCTAAATGTGGTAAAAAGTGCTATTGCCGGATTGGCCGAATCAGTTACCGAAGCAGACACAAGGATTGAAGCATAAATAATGGCAGTGCTTGATATTGTAAAATACGGTGACCCGCGTCTGCGAAAAGTAGTACGGAAGGTGGAGGATTTTTCAATTTTACCGGATATCATTCAAAAAATGTATGATTCCATGTATGAGGCGGACGGTATCGGTTTGGCTGCCAACCAAATTGGCTTTGATATTAATCTATTCATTATTGATATAACAGATTCCGATGAAGCAAACGAACCAACTGAATTAGTAAATTGCAAGATTATTGATGAACGCGGCGAGGTTACTTTTTCTGAAGGTTGTTTATCGTTACCGGGAATAGAATTTGATATCAAGCGACCTGAGTATGTTACTGTTCAATATCAAAAACCGGACGGCACAAATCATGAACGCGAATTTGGCGGATTATTCGCACGAGCAATACAACATGAAATTGATCACCTTTCCGGTAAATTAATTATTGATCATGTTAGCTCAATTGAAAAATTGCGATATCGTGCACAACTGAAAGACACAAAAAAACTCGCTGCCTTTAAGTATTCTGAATTGCTACGACAAAACAGCTCTGTGCGAGTTTAAACACTTTGCAATAGAAATTTAAAATGCGCATTATTTTTATGGGAAATCCGGTGTTTGCGGTTCCGAGTTTAGAGCATATTTTAAACTCATCTCATGAGATATTGGCAGTTGTATCAAACCCTGCAAAAAAAATCGGGCGTGGTAAGAAATATAAGGAAACAGCTGTTGGTATTACAGCAAAAAAACTGAGAATTGCAACACTACAACCACCTAAAATCCATGATATTCACTTTTTAAAATACCTATCTTGGTTGCAACCTGATATTTTTGTAGTTGTGGCATTCAAAATTTTATCGCAAAGGATACTTTCAATTCCGAAATATGGAGCTATCAATTTACACCCTTCAAAATTGCCAAAATATCGTGGTGCCGCTCCGATTCAATGGTCGTTGATAAATGGTGATTCTCAAACAGCAGCAACCACTATTTCACTTTCCAAACAGATTGATTCCGGTGCAATTTTAATGCAAAAATCAGTTCGCATTGCAGAAAATGATAATTATGGAACACTTTCCCAACGTCTAAGTAAATTGGGCGCTGAATTAGTTGTGGAAACACTTAATAATATTGAAAAAGGTAGAATTAACAAAATACGACAAGATGAATCCAAAGCAACTTTTGCGCCAAAAATAAAATCCAAAGATTTGAAAATTAATTGGCAAAATTCTGCGGAGCAAATACATAATCTAATCCGCGCTTTTTCTCCTTCGCCGGGAGCGTTCACCATATTTGATGGAAAACGGCTGAAAATATTTACGTCAGCAATATACAGTAAAAATTTCAATGGACATGAAGCAGGTACTATAATAAATCAGGATAATGGTAAACTTTTTGTATCAACAGTAAGTGGATGTTTGGAATTAATCGAAGTACAACTTGAAGGGAAAAAACGGATGGTGGTTACAGATTTTTTGCGTGGTACAAATTTACCGAATAGAACGAAATTTGGTGAATAATGAAAACTATAATAATACATTTGATAGAATTTTTTGCAAAATTCAACAGGAAGGAAAGTTAGCAAATTATTGGTGCCAGTATTATATTATAATCTAATGTTAAAGTTATACTTAGTGAAAATCAAGCGCATGATTGCACCCAAAATAATTTAAAAATGAAGAAAAATTTACTTAGATACATTATTGTAATTGGCATTATTTCAATAACTATCATTACTCTTTTTGAGTTGTTTATAATGCCATTTTATGTTAGACACGGAAAAAGTGATGAATTAATAAATGTAAAATCAATGGATATAGATGCCGCAGTGATTATGATCGATGCGGCCGGATTTAATGGAGTGGTTACTGATACAATTTTCACTAATGAAGTGGCACCAGACATTGTATTGGATCAAAATCCTGTGCCAGGTTCCATAGTGAAAAAAGGCCGAACTGTGCGACTTAAAATTTCGCAAGCGGAAAAACTTGTTGAAGTACCTTACATTATTGGACAATCGCAAAGGAGCGCCGAGCTTGAATTAAATAAAGTTGGACTAAGAATTGGAGCAATCAGTAGAAAGTATAATTCAATTTATCCGGCTGATGTCATAATTGAGCAAGATCCGGATAGTTCAACCACTATTTCCAAAGGATTTAATGTTCGGGTTGTAATTAGTAATGGTCGTTCGCCGAATGATATTCAAGTGCCAGATTTGTTTGGACTTAGTAAAGTTGCGGCTGACAATGCGTTGCAGAATGCTGGTTTATCACTTGGGAAAATTCGTTATAAGCAAAATCCTGATTTAATTCCATTTACGGTGCTTGATCAATCGATTCAAGCCGGAGCAGTTTTGGAACAACCACAAAGTGTTGATGTGACGGTGAGCGTATTAGATTTGGATGACATATTTAAAGATGTTGTAGATTAATATGCGACATGAATTATCGCGCAAAGCGATCCATGTAGTAACCAATGCGTTAATTCCATTGGCATATTTGATTTTAGATATTCCAAGATTTTGGATGGCTCTCATACTTGGCGTAAGCTCCATAATTGTCGTTTCGATAGATATTCTACGAATGCAACAAGGTAGTATTTCAAGATTATTTACAAAATTATTTGGTAGAATGTTGCGTGTACATGAACAAGACGGAAAATTAACCGGTGCAAGCTATGTGCTAATCGGATCTTTTGCAGCTGTAGTTCTTTTCCCGAAAGAAATCACAATATTAGCTTTATTGTTTACAGCAGTAGGTGATACAGTGGCAGGTTTGTATGGTAGAATGTTTGGTAAATTAAAAATTTGGAATAAAACTATTGAAGGTTCGCTCGCCGGATTAATTGCTTGCATCGTCATCGCTGTATTTTTCACAAATATCCTAAATTTAGTAAAGTATGGAGGAGCTTGCGCGGCGATGTTAATCGAGTTATTACCCATCAATATTGATGATAATTTGCGAATTCCTATTTTCTCAGGTACCATTATGTATTTATTGGTAATGATTCAATGACCAATCAAATAAATACAAATAAAGTTGAACGGGCAATTTTAGTTGGTGTAATCCATGGAAAATTGGATGAGCAAATAATCGATGAACACCTTGGTGAAATGAAATTGCTCGCCGAAACCGCCGGTGCTAAAGTCGTAGGTCGTATAACACAAAGACTGAACAAAATTAATCCGACCTATTTTGTGGGTAAAGGTAAAGCCACGCAAATTATTGAACAGGGTAAAGAGCTTAATGTTGATTTAATAATATTTGATGAGGATTTGACTCCTGCCCAAACCAAGAATTATCAAACACTTAGCAACAAAATTAAGGTAATTGACCGCAGTGCGCTAATCCTTGATATATTTCAAAAACATGCTAAAACCAAGGAAGCAAAAACACAAGTTGAACTTGCTCATCTGCAATATTTATTGCCGCGCTTAACGAAGATGTGGACACATCTTGAGCGCCAAATGGGCGGAATCGGTACACGTGCCGGTGCCGGAGAAACCCAGATTGAAGTCGACCGACGGTTAATTGGACAAAGAATTACCAAGTTAAAAAAAGATTTATTGAAAATTGACAAAGAGCGGAATATCCAGAGTAAGGGCCGGAAAGATAAATTTCGAGTGGCTTTGGTTGGATATACAAATGCGGGGAAATCAACTTTAATGAATGCAATAACTGACGCTAATGTTTACATCCGTGATCAATTATTTGCAACATTGGATACAACAATTCGTCCTGTGCATATTGATAATGAACTTGAATTTCTTTTAAGTGATACGGTAGGATTTATCAGAAAATTACCGCATCATCTTGTGGCGAGTTTTCGCAGCACACTGCAAGAGGTAAAACAAGCAGATCTAATTTTAATTGTATTAGATGCAGCTGCACCGCAGATCCTTGAACATTTTAACACGATTAATAAAGTTTTAAAGGATTTAACTGCAAATGAAATTCAATCAATCATTGTGTTAAATAAAATTGATGCTATTCAAAATGATGACAAAATTGCCTATTTAAAACGTAATTTTCCTAACAGTGTATTGATATCGGCTAAAGATCGTTTACGAATTGATAATTTGCTTCAAAAAATAAAATTTATTATTGATCAAGGATTCATTACAGCGGAAGTTAATTTCACCTTTGCTGAAGCCAAAGAAACATCTGCAGCTCAAATCGGTGTTACAGTTTTAAACAGGGACTACCATGATAATGGAGTGCGCTTGAAAATTAGAGGACCCAAAAAACGTATTAATCAAATATTGGGAAATCAGTAATTCATTTTCAAATAAATTATTCCGTACCGGTAGTTTTTAGGATCGTGTATGATTAACGGTGGTAGCCTCCCGCTTACAGCAAGTATCCCGGACTCGCGGGCACGCTTTTTGCAAACGGAGTACAGCTTCCTATAAGTATTACTTGTAGATCCTAAATAACTGCAACCGGTACGGAAATTTTGAAATAGCTATTTAGAAATTAAATATGAAAATATTCTAATTCAAATGAATTAATTTGAATACAAATCTTTCTCGCCTTCGCTTTTTGCGACCACGACTGCGCCAATGCTATCACTGGTAATATTTACGACAGTCCTAAACATATCTAATGGACGATCTACTGCAAGCATTGTACCGACTATCAATGCTGCGCCCGAGTGGTTGCCCAGTCCAACGGCATCTAATACAATAAAAATCATGACCAAGCCGGCTGAAGGAATAGCTGCTGCGCCAACAGATGCCAAAAAAGCGGTAATCACAATAATTAATTGCTGTGTAAATGTTAGATCAAATCCGAGTACTTGAGAAATAAACAATACACCGGCACATTCGTACAATGCGGTTCCGTCCATATTGATAGTTGCGCCAAGTGGTAAAACAAAACTTGATATTTTATTGGAAACTCCAGCATTGGTTTCGACGCAATTCATTGTAACTGGTAACGTTGCACCCGAAGAACTGGTTGAAAATGCGGCAGCCATCGCAGAGGCGATAGCACGAAAATGTTTGATAGGATTAATCCGTGTAAGCAGAAAAAATAATAGTGGTAACACTATAAAAGCATGTAAAGTTAGGCCGATAGCGATCGTAAAAATGTACATCGCAACGCCTTTAAATAACTCAAAACCAGTTGAGGCAACTGCTGTACTGATTAAACCGAATACTCCAATTGGTAAAAATTTGATAATTGCTTGCGTTAAAATCATCATAGCTTGGAATCCAGCGTTAAAGAAACCTTTAAGGATTCTCCGTTGTGTTTTGGGAAGGCGTGGAATAACACTGCCAAAAACGATACACCAAAAAATCACACCAAGAATGTCGCCGTTTGTGGCCGCGGTTATAGGATTTAACGGAATCATTCTAATAATTATATCAAATGGAGAACTTGGTGTTGCAAGGTCATCTGGATTGAAATCTGTTCCAATTGTGCCGAGCTCCACACCGACACCGGGCTTAATTAAATTGGTAAGCGTAAGTCCGATTATTATCGCTATGAGGGAAGTGAAAAGATAGTACCCAAAAGTTTTAGCTCCAACACGTCCAATATTTTTTCCTAGATTTGCCACGCCAGTTGTTATCGAAAATATAATTAGCGGGATAATTATCATTTTTAATAACCGCATAAAAATTGTTCCAAGTGGTTTAGCAATCAGCGCGTGTTCTTTAAAAACTAATGCAAAAATGATACCTAATGCCATCGCAATTAGAACTTGCCAATAGAGCTTGATTTTCATAGATGTAAATTAATTAATGATTTAATTTTTTGCTACTATTCATTCTATGTGTTAAAAGATAATGCCCAAGCGGCCGGTAATGTATAGTAATTATCATAAATGGTTAATAAATTTCTACAAATTATAGAGGAAGAAATGATCTATTTCTATGTAATTGCAATTTATTTATTAGTTCTTGTTGGTGTTAGTGTTTATAAGGGGCGCGCGGTTAAAACTCAGGAAGATTTTATGGTGGCCGGCCGCGCTGTACCGTGGTATTTATTAGTTGGTACTTTAGTATGTACTTGGATTGGCTCCGGCAGTTTATTTGGTGGAGCGGGTCGTGCGTTTCGTGAAGGATTTTCTGCTTTGTGGATGAGCGCTGGTGCCTGGGTTGGAATCGCAATCGTGTATTTTTTAGCGGGAAAAGTTCGTAAAATTGCCGAATTCACTGTGCCAGATATTCTCGAGAAACGCTATCATCCTTCAGCGCGCTTGCTGGGCACAATCGCAATTATAATTGCGTATTTAACAATCGCGAGTTATCAATTCATAGGTGGTGGACGATTATTAAATTTATTATTTCCAAACTTAGATCCGGTACATGCCAAAGCAATAATTGCCGGTTTGGTGGTATTGTATACAGTTATTGCCGGCATGATGTCAATTGTAACAATTGATATTGTAAACGGTCTGATGATAATTATAAGCATTGTAATTGCCGCGCCATTTGCACTAAAAGGAGCCGGCGGTTGGAGCGAGTTAACTGCTAATTTGCCATCCACGCATTTTGATGTATTTGGACGGTTGGGATTGCTCCCGGCATTGGGATTATTTTTTCCGACATTTTTCTTATTGCTGGGAGAAAGCAGTATTTATCAAAAATTTTTCTCCGCTAAGGATGCCAAGTCGGCACGTAAGGCTGTTATCGGAATGATTGCCGGTGTGTTGATTATCGAAACTTTGATGGCTGCTACAGCCATTTTTGGCAGTGGAATTTATTTTAATAATCTAAATTTTGTTGGCGATGGCTGGTCGTTTACGGCAGTTCAACAAGGCAATACTGAGACAATATTACTTCAAATAGCACGCTTTAATTTGCCTTTAATCGTTGGGTTGCTATTGCTAACAGGAGCAGTTGCGATTATTTTTTCCACCGCAAACACCTTTTTAATGGTTCCTTCAACAAATTTAGCTCGCGATGTCTATCAAAGATTTATAAATCCAAATATCAGCGAGAGCGGAATAATTAAATTTCAGCGGATAATGATTGTTCTATTGGCGATTTTGGCATATATCGTATCATCATTTTTTACCAGCATTTTAGATATGGCACTGTACGCTTACACAATGGTTGGTGCGGCAGTTACTCCGGCATTATTAGCGGCCTTTATTTGGAAAAGAGTAACGGTCGCTGGTGGAGTAACCTCGATTGCGGCTGGTATGATTGTTACCTTAATTTTTGGAATATTGAATTCTGCGGGTTTGTCAAGCCTAAGTTATGATTATATTATTTATCCTGCAGCTGGCGCGTCAATCTTTTTCTTAATTGTAGTAAGTTTATTCACGCAAAAATCAGCTGAAGAAAAATGGCAACCGTTTATGGAAAATGGTAAATAATTGAAAATAATCTAAAATATTTTTATTTGGAACTAAATATCTAATTATTTTGTAAATTAGTATATAAAATTAGGGTCAGTAGAATTCAAATTAATATCAAATAAAGGCAAATCATGCAAAAAAACATAATAAATTATATTTCTTTTAATATAAAAAATATACTTCCTGCCGTTGAAACAGAGGTGCAACCGGAGCAATTAACTGAAAATATTTTCATTAATCAATATTTGGACAAAGTAAATGAAATCAATCAGCTCAATCTACAAGGGGTTGGTAATTTAACCAATGATGTGAAGCACATCATTAATATTGATGACCACAATTTAAAGGCGTTAGGCTTGGCTTGTTTAACTGGAATACATGGGTTTAACGGAAATTATAAAAAGGCTGTCTATAGTATTAATCAGGCATTGGAGCTTAAAGTTAATAACAATGTTTATGCTTATGTATTAACCGAGTATGGCAATTTACTTCGACAATTAGAAAGAATGGATGAGGCATTAGCAGTTTTTGAACGAGCTCTGGAACTAACTAAAAATGAAGATTTAAAATGGCGTATTAAAACTTATCAAGGATATAGTAGTCGGCATATTGATAAAGAATTAACATTGAAGAAATTAAATCAAGCGTCAGAGTATTTTTTACAAAAAGCTAATTTTTCAATGTATGCTACAATTCAAAGACATTTATGTTCAATTAATCTACAATATAATGATTTTAAAAAAGCCAAGATACACCTTGAGAAAAGTCAATCAATTGCCAAGGGGTTTAGCTTTAAATCAATTATATGGGGAGTTAGAAACGAAATTGGTTGGTATAAAATATTAGAAAAGAACTACTATGAAGCTACAGAAATATTTGTCGAATTAACCAAAGAAGATAAGGGGCCGTATTTGGATAGTTTGGTCTATCAAAATTTGGCTTATATTAATATTGAACTTGGTAATTATCGCACTGCCATTGAAAACAGCAAAAAATCGCTTGCAATCACATTAAAGAATGAAATATATCATTCACTGTTTGAGGATTATTATAGAATCGGATTAGCCTACGAAAAAATAGGCAACTATAAAGCAGCCGAGAAATATCTTGCAGAAGGATATGAAAAACTGATAACTGAGCGAAAGGAACTTGGATTAGTATTACTCTCCGGTTACAGAGAAAAACTGTTAGATAGTTATGTACGATTTTTAAGAAAGCAAAAATTAGTTGAGCAGGTTAAGAATCATCCCTTAACCTTTGAGTTTACCAAAGCTAAAACCTATCAAGCAATCTTGGCAATATTTCACAAATCTTATTTGTTATTAAATAGAACTAAAGCACGAACAATTAAAGCTTTATGTGAAAAATTAGAAATATCAGAAAGTTTATATTTTGTTTATCGACGCCGATACAATATCCAAAAAACTGATACGTATGAATCATTAACAATCAATGAGCACTTTAGAAATTATTTGTATTCATTATTAGAGCTTAACTGGAATCAGGCCAAGCTACAATTTGATCAAGATCTGTTGAATTATTTCCTAGGAAGTAATAAAAATAATAAAACAAAAGTTGCCCAATTGTTAAATGTTTCAAATTTAACAGTGATTAAAAAAACTATTTAAATATCGCTGCTTCTTACTTCCAGTTAGCTACTTAAAAATAGCTGGTAGCTCTAGTTTTTCATTGATGAGCCCTGATTTGAAGAACCAGATTCATAGATGCGAATTTCGGTATCAGTATCATCAGGTTGATTATCCTGCTCACTAGACACAGGGTTTTCAAATTGGCTACAACCAACGGCTATAAACAGTGCAAATAGCAATAACATTCTATTGATTAGTTTCATTTTATTCCTCTTTTTTGGTTTATTAATTACTATACTATTATTTAGCATACATGAATATAATTATAGTTATGTATAAAACAACATTAAAAATTAGTGAAATAATTTATAATATTGTACATAATAATTTTAAAACCGAAGAAAAAGTTAAATTTATTAAAAATTGTAAAAAAAGTGTTTGAAATTCAATTGGTTGTGGCTGTTAGCGGTGGGGATGCTGATTTGATTTATAGGCGTCGTCGATAGTATTCAAATGTTTTACCAGAATTTTGCCAATTTTCGGTTCGATCGATGATTTGAATATTATCTGAATTTAGGGCTTTGCTGCCTACTTTTACATGTCCGGCAATATACTTAATCGTTGGATGTTTTTTAACCCAATTTAAATAGACTTTTTTTAACATTTTGGCAAAACCATTGCCTTTATATTTAGCATCAATCACGTAAGCATAAGTATATAGTGTATTAAATTTTCCAAAATTTGAATCCATCATTGCCCACGGTTCAGAACTAAATTCCTCCAATGGCACACCAACATTATAACCCATAATTTCACCACGATAGCGCGCTATAAATGGCAAGGATTCCTTTTTATTAAAATATTTGTGAATGATACCATTGTTAAGCAATGCTTTTTGTCCATATTCCTCAACAAGATGTTTGGAGATTTCAATTAAGATGGCAAAATCATGTTTGCTGACGTGTTCCATTATTTCAATTTGAAAAACACCGCTGGAAGCAATTACACGACTTATCGATTTCTTTTGGGCTAATAATTCCAATTGATTCATGTTTAAAATTTACGAATATCATTCAAATACAGAATATTAATAATTGGACAAGTTACATTTTGTTCAATATGTTTGGGATATGTAATTTTAACGTTAATAAAAGTTACCAGAAATTATGGCAAAATTTAGATTAGGGTTAGCATTAGGTGGTGGCGGTGCACGTGGTTTGGCACATATTGGCGTATTGCAAGTATTACAAAAAAATGGTATAGTTCCCGATATTATTGGTGGTACTAGTGCCGGCGCGCTTGTAGGTGCGATGTACGCCGCAACACTTGCCCCGAAATGGATTAAAACTCAGTTTCGTTCCTTTTTGAGTAGTGATTTATTTGCACAGATGGGTGTTGTGTCTTTACAAACCGATCGTTCGCTCGATTCAGCATTGGCGCAAGCCGCCAGATTTGTGAAAGATCATGCTGTAATTGCTATGTCATTGAATCGGAAATCATTCATTAAAAAGAAACGCCTTTTGGATGCTTATAAATATTTGCTGCCGGTTCGAACCTTTGAAGAATTAAAAATACCATTAACTACTTATACCACAGATTTAAATTCGGGTGAGACAATTTGCACCAATTCAGGTGACTTACTCTCGGCTATTGTGCGAAGTTCGTCTATTCCAGGATTTGTTGAACCGACGGAAATCAATGGAAAATTAATTGTAGATGGTGGTGTGAGTGCGCCGATACCCGTTACTATACTAAAAAAACAAGCCGATTTTGTAATCGCTGTTGATGTGTCGCGTGGTAAACCTGATCCATTGCAAAAAGTTAATGTAATTGAGATCGTTACACGTGCTGACCGAATTACAGGTCAATACTATACAGATATGCAAGCTGAAAAAGCCGATTTTGTAATTCACCCGGACGTATTGGGCCTACATTGGTCTGAATTTGATGAATTTGAAATTCTTGTTGAAAATGGAATAATCGAAGCCGAAAAAAAGCTGCATGATTTAAAAAAAGCAATCAAATATCGTAATGGTTGGCGTTATCGAATGTTCCATTTATCATCAAATTAATATAAATTCAAAGTTGAACTTTTTTGAGCTAAGGAAATAAAAATACTAATGAAACTAAAGCAAAAATTAATTATTGCAATTCTGGTTTTCGGAACAACACTTTTTGGGCAGTTTGAAGATCCAGTTTCAATTTCGGCTTCAGTAGATAAATCAGCCCGCGCTGGAGAAGTTCTCAATGTGAAAGTTACCTTCACAATCGATGATGGATGGTATATTTATGGTATAGAAGAAGTTGAAAACGGTCCAATACCAACATCTGTTGAAATCGAAGGACATGCTGTTGCCACCCAAGGAAAACTAATCGAGCCATCGCCGATATATGCCTACGATGAAGGCTTTGAATTAGATATTCCTCACCATGAACATGTCATTGATGTAATCGTACCGATTAAATTGCAAAAAGATTTACAACCCGGTACAATTACATTAACTGCTACGGCTACATATCAATCATGTAATAATACAATTTGCTATCCACCTATCGATAAGTCTGTAGATTTTAATATAGATATTGAAAGCGGTGAAGCCCGTCCTGAACTGACCAGTTTAATCGAAGAGCCAATTATTAGTGGAAGCACAGATAGATTGACTGATTTAGATAGCGCAATTAAGAAAGGATTTTGGTCGTTTATTTTGTTAGCTATGTCAATGGGTTTTATCTCATTATTAACGCCATGTGTATTTCCTATGATTCCAATTACAGTTTCATTTTTTATTCAGCATAGTGAAACATCTGGTCAAAAGCCAATCAAAACTGCCACCGTTTACGCTCTTGGAATTATTACCACTTTCACACTGTTAGGATTTCTGTTGGCTGTATTTTTAGGAGCATCCGGTGCAAACCAACTGGCTTCTAATCCTTGGGTAAATTTATTTATAGGTGCATTATTTATCTTTTTTGCTCTGTCGCTATTTGGCATGTATGAAATACAAGTTCCCGAGAAACTACGTAGTTTCTCGATGCAGCAGGAAAAGCGTTCTGGATACATTGGAATTCTATTTATGGCATTGACGTTTACCCTGGCCTCATTTACTTGTACTGTACAATTTGTCGGATTGCTATTAGTTGCGGCTTCTCAGGGACAGTGGTTTTGGCCTATGATTGGTATGATTGTATTTAGTACAGCCTTTGCTCTGCCATTTTTCTTCTTGGCAATGTTTCCACAATATTTGTCGAAATTGCCTAAATCGGGTGGCTGGCTAAATGCTGTTAAAGTTGTAATGGGCTTTCTGGTGTTTGCAGTCGCATTTAAATTTTTAGGAAATGTTGACTTAGTTTGGGGCTTGGGCATATTCACACATGATGTTGTATTAGCCATTTGGGCTGTTACCATGCTATTCATTGGATTTTATTTGCTTGGTAAAATACGCTTACCACACGATTCACCAATTGAAGTTGTTGGCGTAGGACGAATGATTTTAAGTTTATTGTTTATAGTATTTGGAATCTATTTGGGCACCGGCTTACTTGGGAACCCGATTAATGGTACAATTGAATCATTTTTACCGACCGATGTAGAGTCAGAAACATCTATGCCAAGCGCTACTTCGGTGAGCGAAAGTCTTAACTGGTATTCAGAAATTGAGGATGGAATCGCGGAGGCACAGGTTAGCGGGAAACCGATATTCATTAATTTTTCAGGATATACTTGTACCAATTGCCATTGGATGGAAAAAAACATTCTTGCTAAAAGTGATGTGCAAAAATTACTTAGCAATTTTGTATTGGTGAAATTGTACACTGATGGTGGCAAAAATCATCGTGAGAAACGGCAATATGAAATCGACCGTTTTGGTACAGCAGCTCAACCATTCTATGTGATTATCGACGCAGACGAGAATGAAATTGCACGGTTTCCGGGTTTAACACGTGATAAAAATGAGTTTAAAGAATTTTTAAATAGAGGAATTAATAAAGGTTAAAAATGGCAAAAAGATTATTCATATTAACTATTTGTGTATTATTAATTACAGCCAGCTGTGGTGCGAAAGATGAAATAAAACAATCAAATTTGACAAATAAGAATGCAGAAAAAGTCGAAGAAGAAACATCTAAAGAAAAAACCAAGCACAAAAAAGATCGTAGCAATGAGATTAAAGCACCTAATTTCAAATTGGCAACTTTGAGTGGCAAAGAGTTTAATTTATCTGATTTTAAAGGTAAAGTCGTGCTTTTGAATTTTTGGGGAACATGGTGCATGCCTTGCCGAAAAGAAATACCAGATCTGGTAAATTTACAATCGAATTATAACCAAGACGGTTTAGAAATAGTTGGAATTACACTCAATTCAGGTTCTGCTTTCGCTATCCAAAAATTTGCCGATAAAAAAAATATAAACTATACAATTTTAACTGATATTGAAGATGATGAAACTTATAGGGTAACATTGAAATATGGTATGGCCATTGGGCAACAAATCTCTGCCGTTCCTACCACGTTAATTATTGATCGCGAAGGATATATCGTAAAAGGATATATCGGCCCCCGTTCGGAAGCAGTGTTCTACAAAGATTTGAAAGAATATTTGTAGAAATAATAAAATCGAAGTTTAAGTCGTTCCGAACCAGTGAAGGTTTTTATTTTTGAAACTTTTAATAATCGTCGGCATAAAATTCACAGAAATATTTTGGAGAAATACAATGTACAGACGTATAATAATTACAGTAATTATTTTTACAGGAATAATTTTTGCGCAAAATTCGATTGTTAAACAATTTAGTTCAGCTATCGCTGATGTGGCGGAAAAAGCAAATCCGGCGGTTGTAACCATTTCCGCTGAAAAAGTGATTAAAATAGACAATCAATTTGAGCAATTCAGGGGATTCCCCTTTTTCCATCCACAACTACCTGACGATGAATTTTCGAGCAGAGCGCTTGGATCGGGAGTGATTATTGATGCGGAAAATGGTTATATAATCACTAATAACCATGTAATCGAAGATGCGGAAGAAATCGAAATTACTTTAATAGATAAACGAGTTGTTCCCGCTAATATTTTAGGGACAGATCCCAATTCGGATTTAGCAGTTTTGCAAATAGATGTAAATGATATATCCCAATTACAATTTGGAGACTCAGATAAGCTACGCGTTGGTGAATGGGTATTAGCGGTTGGAAGCCCATTTTCAGCAAATCTCAGCCACACTGTTACAGCAGGAATTGTAAGTGCGTTGGGTCGCGGTCAAGTAATGCGTAATGCCGAGCTATATCAGGATTTTATTCAAACTGATGCTGCCATCAATCCAGGAAATAGCGGTGGTGCACTATTAAATCTTGATGGTGAGTTAGTTGGCATAAATACGGCTATCGCAACCGGTGGATTTGATCGTTCGAATAAAGGTGTGGGATTTGCGATTCCATCAAACATGATAAAAAAGGTATTGCATGATTTAGTTAACAAAGGCTACGTAGTGCGCTCGTGGCTTGGTGTTTATATTCAATCGGTGAGCGATAAAGTAGCACGCACTCTTGACTTGGCGGATCGTGATGGCGCATTAATTAGTGAAATAGTGGCGGATAGTCCGGCTGAAAAAGCGGGATTAAAAGTCCAAGATGTAATTCGCGAATTTAACGGAGAAAAAATTACTGATACAGCCCATCTTAAAAATGTCGTATCGGGAACCAAGCCCGGCAAACGCAGCAAAGTTAAAATTATTCGCGATGGAAAATCGAAAACAATTACAATCAAGTTGGAAGAATTATCACAAGATGATACACCTACTTTCGCCGCGAACAATGAAAACAAGTCAAATTTGGGTTTCGTTGTTAAAAATATTACTGATTCCATTAAAAATAGATTTGACTTAGAATCCGATGCTACAGGAGTATTAGTTATCGAGATAGACCGCAAATCAAATGCTTATGAAGCCGGTGTGCGAGTAGGTGATGTAATTACAAGAGTAGGCACAAAAAAAGTTGAATTTAAAAGTGAATTTATAAAACTACTAGAAAACGCCAAAGTACGTGATTCAGTTCTATTATTAATCAAAAGAAATGGAAGGTCGAGTTTTGTAGCATTTGATGTCGAGTAATTATCAATATGATTTTAAAAAAGCCCTCATTGATTGAGGGCTTTTTTATTTTGATAGCATTGTATTAAAATTGAATTTGAATTAAATTTCGCATCTTTAATATTGTATATAAATTAAATTAGATGGCCATACAAAAAGTCAATGCAAAGGTAGATTTTATTGCCTTAGAACACAAAATACTTGATTTTTGGGAAACGAATGAAATTTTCCAAAAGCGAGTAAAAAAGAATGCAGGAAAGCCGCGCTGGAGTTTCATCGATGGTCCAATAACAGCTAATAATCCTATGGGAGTTCATCATGCTTGGGGGCGCACTTTAAAGGATCTTTATTTGCGTTACAAGGCGATGTCTGGCTTTGAGTTACGCTATCAGAACGGATTTGATTGCCAAGGTTTATGGGTTGAGATTGAAGTGGAAAAAGAGCTTGGTTTTAAAACAAAACTCGAGATCGAAGATTTTGGTATTGAAAAATTTGTGAATTTATGTAAAAAACGTGTCTCCAAATACGCTGAGGTCATTACGAATCAATCAAAACGTCTTGGCTATTGGATGGATTGGGAAAATTCCTATTTTACCATGTCAGATGAAAATAATTATACGATCTGGTCATTTCTAAAAAAATTATTTGAACAAAACAAAATATATCGTGGAACCGATGTGGTTCCATGGTCGGGGCGTTCTGGAACATCATATTCGCAAATGGAAATAATTGAAGGACGCAAATTAGTCGCCCATGATTCAGTGTTTGTACGTTTTCCAATCATAGAAAGAAAAAATGAATATTTACTAATTTGGACAACAACACCATGGACTTTGACTTCCAATGTGGCAGCTGCGGTAAATGTTGACCTGGAATATATTAAATTACAAACTGCCGATGGATCAATTTATTATTTTGCAAAAGATAATTTAGAATTTCAACGTCTTGAAAAACAATTCGACAATAAACGAGAGTGGGTTGATGGAATTCCCAAGTTAAAAACAATCGCACAAATTTTTAAGGAACGTGGCGGCTACAAAATTTTAAAAACACTTAAAGGTGCAGATTTGGTTGGTTGGAAATATGTTGGACCTTTTGATCATTTTAAGGCTCAAAATGAGCTGGGTGGGTTTCCATTTATCAATAATGCTTTAAAGCAACAAAATATTAACGGAATAGCATGTCATCGTGTTATTGATGGTGGCAAGGATAGCATTGGTAGGGACACTGTTGTAGCCGGTGAGGGCACCGGTATAGTCCATATTGCGCCCGGTTGTGGTGATATTGATCATAAAATTGGTATCAAACTTGGGTTAGTTGATATTGCTCCCCTTGATGATGAATCTAAATTTATCGAAGGATTTGGTGGGTTAACCGGTATGACGGCTACTTATCAAGAAACAACCGATAAAATTTTAAAAAATCTAAAAGACCGTAATAGTCTAGTTCATTCAGAAAAATATCCACATATTTATCCGCACTGTTGGCGCTCCGGAGATGAATTAGTTTTTCGTATGGTCGATGAATGGTATATCAAAATGGATTGGCGGAATGATATCAAAAAAATTGTTGATGATATCAACTGGATTCCAGAGTGGGGCAAAGAACGTGAACACGAGTGGCTAGACAATATGGGCGATTGGATGATTTCGAAAAAACGATTTTGGGGTTTGGCATTACCGATTTGGACTTTTGAAGATGATTCTTTTTACGTGGTTGGTTCCAAAGAAGAGTTAAAAGAATTAGCGGTGGAAGGGTGGGGAGAATTTGAAGGCCACAGTCCACACCGCCCATGGATTGATAAAGTAAAAATAAAACACCCAGAAAGTGGCTTAATTGGAACGCGCGTTTTCGACGTGGGTAACCCCTGGTTAGATGCCGGTATTGTTCCATACTCTACAATAAAATATAATAGTGATCATGCTTTTTGGGAAAAATGGTTCCCGGCCGATTTCATCACGGAATGTTTTCCCGGTCAGTTTCGTAATTGGTTTTATTCACTTTTGGCTATGTCAACAATCATGGAAAATCGTGCACCTTTTAAAACATTGTTAGGTCATGCCTTAGTGCGAGATTCAAAGGGTAAGGAAATGCACAAGTCTGCCGGTAATGCCATTTGGTTTAACGACGCAGCTGATAAAATGGGGGTTGATGTGATGCGCTGGTTGTATATTAATCATAACGTTGAAAATAATTTAAATTTTGGCTATGAAGCCGCGAATGAGGTTCGTAAAAAAATTCTAACTTTGTGGAATTCCTATTCTTTCTTTGCAACATACGCTGCGGTCGATGGTTTTAATCCGCAGAAATCCAAAATTAAAGATAGTGATCTGACAATAATGGATCGCTGGATTAAAGCTAAACTACAATATTTGATCAAGGATATGATCGCATCATTTGAGAAATATCGCTTGGATAAATCCATGCGGAAAGTAGAATTGTTCATAGAAGATTTATCAAATTGGTATATACGCCGAAATCGGAGACGCTTCTGGAAAAGTGAGGACGATGCTGATAAGCAAGCTGCTTACAATACATTGTATGAAGTTTTATTGATATTCACGAAATTATTAGCTCCGATATTGCCGTTTATTACTGAAGAGATGTACAAAAATTTAGTACTCAATCTCGATGATTCTGCGCCGGAGAGTGTACATCTCTGCGACTATCCAACTGTTGATTCAAAATACATTAATGCCGAATTAATCAAACAGGTTGATGCTTTGAAAAAAGTTGTGGAATTAGGTCGCTCCGCCCGTAACAAAGCAGATTTAAAAATTCGACAACCATTACAAAGTTTATTTTATTCGATTAATAATGATAATTTAGCTAAATTCTTGACCGAAAATAAATCTGTTATTTTAGATGAATTAAATGTGAAGGAAATCAAAAGAGTGTCAGATTCGACTGAATTAATTAAGTATTCCATCAAACCAAATCTTGCTACACTTGGTCAAGAATTTGGTAAAGCAATCCCGGCGATTCGTAAAGCAGTGGAAGTTAGTAATGTTAATGAAATGGTTCACAAATTAAAATCTGATGGTACAATTTCATTAAATACCGAAATGGGAGATTTTTCATTAACAAATGAACATTTTTTAATTGAAAACACCTCAGAAAAAGGATTAACTGCTGCACAAGAAGGTGGATTGACTATTGCAATTTCTACTATTTTAAATGAGAAATTAATCCAAGAAGGAATTATCCGAGATCTAATTCGGCAAGTTCAAATAATGCGAAAAAAAGCCGATTTTGCGGTGGAAGATAGGATTACAGTGCACAGCGATTTTAATAATGAAATAAATACCGCCTTGGAAAAATTTAAGGATTATTTTTGTAACGAAACTTTAACCGTTGCGGTTAAACCAAGCGGCTCAGATGTTGATTTTTCCAATACTATCAAAATTAGAGGTGCTCAATTAGCATTGGGTATAAGTCGAATAAAAAATTGAGGGTAAAAATGGTTAATCGAAAAAAATATACTAAAGCAAAACTAAAGAAATTTAAAAAAATAATTCTCAAGGAGATTGAAACAGTACATCAAGATATGGATGAAATTAAGGAGCATGTCCTTGAAACTCGTACAGTAAGTGAAAGCAATGTGCCTGATTCAGTTTATAGCGTGCATATGGCCGATGCCGGCACGGATTCGCATGAAAAAGAAAAGAACTTTCAGTTTATGGCTCGTGAGAATAGCTATTATCAGAATTTAATTAGCGCTTTAAAAAGGATTGATCGCGGCACTTACGGTATCTGTAAACAATGTACAGATGAACCTAAAAATTTGTGCGAAACTTGTCCATTAATTCCGGAAGAGCGTCTTATGGCTGTCCCGATCGCAACTAGCTGTGTGGAATGCAAAGAGAAAGAAAAAATTGGTCTTTTGTGAGCCTGCTCGCGGTCAGCATCTTTGTTGTAATTGTTGATCAAATCTCTAAATATTTAGTTCGTTCCACGATGGATTTGCATGAATCAATTCCGGTTATAAAAAATTTTTTTCACCTAACTTATGTCGCCAATGATGGCATGGTTTTCGGCATTAACTTTCCCGGATCGATGAATATTTTAACAGTTACTTCGTTTGTTCTGACAATAATATTTTTGATATATTTTTGGAGAGTACGCAACGGTCACATCATTTTGCGAATTAGTCTTGCATTGATTATCGCCGGAGCGATCGGTAATTTTATTGATCGGATAATATTTAAAGAAGTTGTTGATATGTTCGATTTTATTTTTGGAAGCTATCATTTTTATGTATTTAATGTTGCCGATTCGGCGGTAACAATCGGTATGGTTTTTTATTTAATTTATTCATTTTTGCTGAACAAAGAATCTAAAACAAATAAAACTGTCGATTGAAAAACGATACTATAATCGTTAAAGAAGCAGGTCCACGTCTTGATAAATATTTAGCAGATAAGCTTGTAGAACATTCCCGTTCGCAAATCCAAAAATATATTAAGGATGGAAATATTACGGTCAATGGTGAGCCAAAATTGTCAAATTATCGTGTACATCAGTATGATAAAATTAATATAACAATTTCTGAAAATTTGGCAATTCCAGATTATGTTGAACCGCAAAATATTGCAATTGATATAATATATGAAGATGATGATCTAATAATAATCAATAAGCCCAGCGGAATGATTGTCCACCCCGGTGCTGGAAATCCCAAGGATACTTTAGCAAATGCTCTTGCATATCGTTATAAAAAATTATCAAATATAAATGGGCCTATACGTCCGGGCATTGTACATCGTTTGGATAAAGATACTTCAGGGATAATCGTTGCAGCGAAAACAAATTTTGCTCATAATGGATTGGCGGAACAGTTTACAAATCGAGTCGTAAAAAAAATGTATTTTGGAATTACATGGGGCAATTGGAAAAACTCAAGTGGGGTTATAGATCAACCAATAAAAAGGAAACGCAACGATGCCACATCATTTGCAGTAAATATAAATGGTAAAAAAGCACAAACGGAATACAAAATTATAAAATCCACTCAATGTTTTAGTTATGTTGAGTTTTTCCCAAAAACCGGACGTACTCATCAGATTCGTGTCCATTCTGCATTTATGCATCATCCGCTTTTAGGTGATGAAAAATATGGCGGAGGTATAAAATATGGAAAAGGATTTACTCCAGAAGTTTCTAAGAAAATACATTCACTTTTTGAAATCGTGCGCGGGCATGTTTTGCATGCCCAAGAGCTATCTTTTATGCACCCAAGACGCAATAAAAAGGTTACTTTTAGTGCTGATTTATCACTTGATATAAAAAAAATATTAACGAAATTGAAATGTTGAATGTCTGATAAACTATCAAGATATATAAAAGAGTTTAAAATATATTTAATTAATGAACGTGGTTATTCAGATAAAACTGTTATATCATACCAAAATGATTTGAAAAAATTTAAGTCATTTTTTATTGAATATTTTGGAAATCCGGATATTGCAATTGTTGAAATTGATAAACAGGCAATTCGTCATTTTCTAGGGCAGCAATTTGAGGATGGTTTTTCAGCCAAGACCGTTGGGCGACGATTAGCAGCCTTAAAGTCTTTTTTTAAATATCTAGTAAAAACTGAGGTTATAAAAAGAAATCCAACAATTTACGTAAAATCTCCTAAAACATCCAAGCCGTTGCCAAATTATATGGATGAAAAAATTATACATAAATTGATGCACGCGCCACCTGCTAATTCAGTCGCCGGGCTGCGCGATAGAGCAATTTTAGAAATGTTTTACAGTACAGGAGTACGATTAGGTGAATTGGTAAATCTAAATTTTAAAGATATAGAATTGGGTAGTCAATTGATAAAAGTAATTGGTAAGGGTGACAAGGAGAGGCTCATTCCATTTGGTAGCCACGCCTTGAAAGCACTACAACATTATTTAAAAATAACCGGAAGATCAATAAAAATTGCTGCCAAAAATGACCCAATTTTTATAAATTCAAGCGGTGAACGTATATCAGAAAGGACAGTTCAACGCCGCGTAAATATGTATTTACGATTAGTCACTGAAGGAGAACATCTTGGTCCACATACCTTGCGGCATTCGTTTGCGACGCACTTATTGGATCGCGGAGCGGACTTGCGAGCAGTCAAAGATTTATTAGGACACAGCAGTTTGTCATCTACGCAAATTTATACACATTTACAACCCGATAGAATTAAAAAAATATACAAAAAAGCTCACCCCCATGGTGATAATTAACAATCAAAAAATAGGAGTTTATCTTGAATATAGAATTTACTTCACGCCATTTTCACGCACCCGATAATCTTAAAGAATACGCTATTAGCGAAGTAAAAAAAATTGAAAAAATTTATAACCGCGTGACCCAAATTCAGATTTTATTGTTTCATGAACATGACCAATATACTACTGAATTAAATTTATCTGTACCAAATCATAAATTAAATGTTAAAGAATCTACCGATAATATCACCAAATCGATTGATAACGCTGTTGATAAAATGATTCGGCGTGTTAAAAAAATTAAAAGCAAACAAATGAATCATCATTAGATTTCCGAAATTTTGAAAGCAATTATACCGGTCGCCGGATATGGAACGCGGCTTAAACCACATACAGATAATATTCAAAAAGCATTGTTACCGGTCGCGGGGCGACCTGCATTAGATTTCATTTTAGAACCCCTGTTTGCTTCAGGAATACAAGAAGTCGTATTTATCGTTGGACATTTGAAAGAACAAATAATCGCCCATATGAGAAAATATAATGGTGAATTTTCATTCGTTGAACAAAAGGAGCGGCTTGGTTTAGGGCATGCCATTTTGACTGGTTTGGAAGATATTGAAAGTCCAGTGTTAATTCAACTTGGTGATACGATATTTAATACAAATTACACGAATTTCTGTTCATCGAAATCTAATATAATTGGAATTGACAAGGTTGAAGACCCCTCACGATTTGGTGTTGTAGAGTTATCCAACAATAAGGTAGTTAATTTTTATGAGAAGCATCCCGATCCTCCAAGCAATTTGGCGATTAGTGGTTTGTATTACTTTCAAAGCGAATTGAAATTGAAATCAGCTATAGAAGAGTTAATTAATCGAAATATTAAAACCAATAATGAATACCAAATTACTGATGCTTTGCAGATCATGCTGAAATCGGGGGAATATTTTAGTGTATTTCCAACATCTAACTATTTTGATATTGGGGTTCCTGATGCACTTTTAGAATCAAATCAAAAATTATTAAAATCAAACCATAAGGAATTTTCCTCAACAAAAATTATTGAACCGGTGTTTATTGGCGAAAACTGTACTATCGAAAACTCTAAAATAGGTCCATATGTTACGATTATGGATGATTGTACAATCAAAAATTCAAATATTGTTGACAGCATAATTCTTGAAAATTCATGCATCATTGGTAAAAGTATTTCGCATAAAATTGTAGCACAAGATGGTTCAGTTAATTGTTGAGTAAATTTTTAATGATTAATCTGTGGTTAAATAACTGTATTATTTGTAATTTTAAGTTTTGATATTTATTTAATGGAGAAATAATGGGTCGGTATTTATTTACATCAGAATCTGTTACCGAAGGGCATCCTGATAAAGTTTGTGATGCAATTTCTGACGCAATTCTTGATGATTTATTAAAACAAGATAATAATTCGCGCGTTGCCTGCGAGACATTAGCCACGAAAGGATTGGTTGTTGTCAGTGGAGAGGTAAATACTCGGGGATTTGTTGAAGTTGAAAAGATTGTCAAAGAAACCCTGAGTGAAATTGGATATACCAAGGCAGCGTATGGGATGAAAGATGAAACGGTTTCAGTTATGTCAAAATTACATCAACAAAGCCCCGATATTGCTCAGGGAGTTGATACTGGCGAAAGACGTGAACAGGGCGCCGGAGATCAAGGGTTAATGTTTGGATTTGCCTGCAAAGAAACTCCTGAATTCATGCCGTTGCCTATTCAATTAGCCCAGCGTTTGACCGAAAAACTTGCTACAGAAAGAAAAAATGGTAATTTAGCTTGGTTGGGTCCTGATGGTAAATCGCAGGTTACCGTTGAATATCTTGATGGCCAACCGGTTAGTATAAAAAAAGTTGTAATTGCAACTCAACATGATGATATGTCCGGTAAATTTAATTCCGAAGAAAAAGAACTGGAATTTGTAAAAAAAGAAGTAATTAATAATATAATAAAACCTATTTTAGATGATAGCAAAATAAAGTATGCTGATTCATTTATTGTCAATGGAACTGGACGATTTGTTATGGGTGGACCGGAAGCCGATACCGGATTGACCGGTCGTAAGATTATTGTTGATACTTATGGTGGTTACGCACCGCATGGTGGCGGCGCATTTTCGGGCAAGGACCCTTCTAAGGTTGATCGTTCGGCAACTTATATGGCTCGTTATATTGCTAAAAATATTGTTGCCGCCGATTTAGCCGATAAGTGTGAGGTGCAGTTATCTTATAGTATTGGTGTGGCGGAACCGACCTCAGTAAGTGCAAAATCTTTTGGTACAGGTAAAGTTAACGATGAAAAATTAACGAAGATAATAAAACAAGTATTTCCGTTAAAACCGGCTGAAATTATTGCTCATTTAGATTTAAAAAAACCACGCTACCGCCACACAGCTGCCTATGGCCATTTTGGGCGCGCTAATAAACTATTCACTTGGGAAAAAACGGATTTAGTTGATAAACTAAAATCGTATTTATAATCAGAGGGAAAAATGCCAACGCAAACAACTATAAATTATCAAGATAAAATAGCTTCAAAAACGGCACAAAAAGTATACGAAAAAAATTCTACAATTAGTGAAAATCTACCATACAAAATCGCTGATATTAATTTAGCGGAAAGTGGTAGAAAAGCAATCACTATTGCTGAAAAAGAAATGCCCGGCCTAATGTCTATCAGAAAAAAATATGGTTCAAAAAAACCGTTGGCCGGTTATAGAATTACCGGTTCGTTACATATGACCATTGAAACGGCCATCTTGATAGAAACATTAGTGGAATTAGGTGCAAATATAAGATGGGCAAGTTGTAATATTTTTTCTACTCAGGATCATGCCGCTGCTGCGATAGCAAAAACCAGCACCCCTGTTTTTGCATGGAAAGGAGAAACACTGGAGGAATATTGGTGGTGTACATTACAGGCTTTAACTTTTGGCAATGATAGCGGCCCGCAGTTGATTGTTGATGATGGAGGCGATGCCACTTTATTAATTCATAAAGGTTATGAATTAGAAAAAATATTTAAGGAAACTGGAAAAGTACCTGAGATCAAAACCAAAGTTCGAGAGGAAATTGTTGTCGAAAAACTGTTACGAGAAGTACTTATAAAAAATTCAAAGCATTGGCATGGTGTAGTTAAAGAAATCATCGGTGTTTCTGAGGAGACAACAACCGGTGTGCATCGTCTGCATCAAATGGAAAAAGAAAATAAATTACTATTCCCAGCTTATAACGTGAACGATTCGGTTACAAAATCAAAATTCGATAATATTTATGGCTGTCGTGAATCGCTTGCAGACGGATTAAAACGGGCCATGGATGTAATGATTGCCGGAAAAACCGTTTTGGTTTGCGGTTATGGTGATGTGGGGCGTGGTTGCGCTCAATCAATGCGTGGCTATGGTGCACGTGTGTTAGTAACCGAAATTGACCCAATTTGTGCTTTACAAGCTGCAATGGAAGGATTTGAAGTTGTAACAGTTGAAGACGCATTAACGGAAACTAATATTTTTGTTACTGCCACCGGCAATCGCGATGTGATTACCGTTGAACATATGCGCAAAATGCAGGATCAAGCAATCGTTTGTAATATTGGACACTTTGATAATGAAATACAAGTTGACCCTTTAAATGAAGTTGTTGATGTTAATCGTGAAAAGATTAAGCCACAGGTTGACCGATACACTTTTCCTGATGGACATCAAATATACTTATTAGCGGAAGGTAGGTTAGTGAATTTAGGCTGTGCCACCGGTCATCCGAGTTTTGTTATGTCAAATTCATTTACCAATCAAGTTTTGGCGCAAATGGCATTAGCCAAAGATAAACCTGAAATCGGCGTATACATGCTACCGAAAATACTGGATGAAGAAGTAGCCCGTTTACATTTAGAAAAATTAGGCGTTAAGTTAACAGAACTAACTGACGAACAGGCAGAATATATTGGTATTCCTAAAGGTGGGCCCTACAAACCTGAGCATTATCGCTATTAGGTTCTGCCAAATGAATTGATTTGCGAAGGTTTGTTGATTTTAACTATTTTTTCTGGTAGTGTCTTTAATTTGTTGATCCAACAAATTACACTGCCATTAATGTAATCTCAGTAATTTCATTTTGGGTGCCGAGTCGCATAGGCGGGCCCCAACAACCGGTTCCTTGATTCACATAAATTTGCGTATTTTTATAACTATATAATCCTTTTATGTATGGCTGTTGTAAGTACACAAGATAATTAATTGGCCATATTTGCCCGCCATGTGTATGCCCAGAGAGGACTAAATCAACGTTATATTCAGCGGCCGCATTAGCAGCAATCGGTTGATGTGCCAATAATACAACATTATTATTGTTTGATTGTGATAGCGCCTTGTTAAGATCAGCGGCATGCTTATTTCCAAAACGCGATGCTTCATGGTCGTTTACTCCAGCGAGTATAAAACTGTCGGTATTTCGTTCAATTTTAACATTTTCGTTTTCAAGAACTGTTATTCCCAAATTTTTAATTTCTGCAATCCATTTTTCTGCTCCGTTAAAATATTCATGATTTCCGGTAACAAAAAATACGCCATATTGAGCAGAAAAATCTTTGATGGGCGCTATAACATTTGAAAGTTTGTCTAAGGATCCGTCAACAAGATCGCCGGTTATGGCGATTAAATCAGGATTTAAATCGTTTACTTGTTGGACGACTTCTTGCAACGTTGCTTTAGTCATCAATTGGCCAACGTGTAAATCCGAAATTTGAACAATTCTAAAACCATCGAAAATTTGTGGCAAGCCGTTTAAACTGATGTTTAATTTTTTAACAATTGGTTTAGACAGATAATTGAATACACTGATTCCCGAGGCAGCCGCGACAGCAATTGAAACGCCAGACGCAGTTATTTGTGAAATCAATTGACGACGTTCTAAATCTATTTCCGAATTTGAAGGAATAAATATCTTTGAAAAAATAAAGATTATAAATCTGATTACATCAACGAAAACAAGACAAATAAATATTAATAGCATTGTGCCAATCCAAAGATATGCCAACCACAAAAATGGTAGAGAATAATTAAATGGTATCATCCGTGATAAAAATTGTGCGAATATAAAATATATCAATAATGTAAAAATAATATATAAGCTAAATTTTTCCCAAAAATCCGGCAGACCAGTATTTTTGAATAATCGTCTCCAAATATAATAATGAATTGAACTGAATATTGTCAGTGCAATAAAGAAAAATAAAATGTATCTTAAATAATTTGGCATAATTACTAGTTAATATTCTCTAAAAATTTTACTTTACCTGAATCAAGATGATAAAATGCTGGCAATATTCTTATTTTTTCTGAATCGGTTGCATTTTTAATGATCTTAGAGTTTTTGGTCAATTCTAAGGCGGTGTACACAGCGTTTAACTTTGAGATTTTATTTAGATTATTTTTGGTCTTCTGCAATTTAACGGCCGGCGCAATATGGTTGATTACCTGCATTATATTAACACTATCATGATAGCCATCTATAGCAGCAGAAACTGCACCACAATTTTGATGACCAAGTACAACAATTAATTTAGTATTTAAATTGGTTATTGCATATTCAATACTTGCTATAGAAGCTGCATTGGCAATATTTCCAATTACGCGTACGACAAATAATTCACCGAGGCCTACATCAAAAATGAGTTCCGGCACTACGCGACTATCAGCACAACTCAAAATAACCGCAAAAGGAGATTGATTTTCTACAAGCGCAATTCTTTGCAAACGACCACATCTCCTATTCGAAATTTTTCCGGTAATAAATCTATCATTTCCTTCGATTAATTGATTGACAATTTGTTGAATAGACATTGTAACTATGAACTAAATTAATGAAAAAATAAATAAGCAATAGTAATTGCCGCAATAATTCCGGCAAAGTCCGCAATTAATCCGCAGGTTACAGCGTGGCGCGTATTTTTGATTCCGACAGAACCAAAATATACGGCAATTACATAAAAAGTAGTATCGGTTGCACCCTGCACTGTTGAAGCAACCCGCCCCACAAAGGAATCAGCACCAAAGGTATTCATGGCATCTACCATCATTCCGCGTGCCCCGCTGCCGCTAAGCGGTTTCATCAGGGCTGTGGGCAAGGCCTCAACAAAGTCGGTATTCATACCGATTGCCAAAAATCCGCGACGAATTGCTTCAATTAAAATATCCATGGCTCCGGAGGCACGAAAAACGCCAATCGCAACTAAAATTGCTATTAAATACGGAATAATTTTAATTGCTACCTGAAATCCATCTTTGGCGCCATCAATAAAGGCTTCATAAACATTGACTTTTTTAAACATTGCTAAAACGATGAATAACACGATAATCGAAAATAAAATGATATTACTCGCAACCGTTGATATTTGAGTAACTTTTGCCTGCGGCAACTGCGAGAAATAAACAATAATTACAATAATTAAGAGCGAAAGTCCACCCAAATAAGCTAGTACAACTCTATTAAGTAAGTTTATTTTTTGAAATATTGCGACGCTAATTAATCCGGCGATGGTAGAAAAAAAGGTTGCTAAGAGGATTGGAATAAAAATATCGGATGGATTTACTGCTCCAAGCTGGGCCCGATAAACCATAATTGTGATTGGTAAAATGGTTAAACCAGATGTGTTCAACACCAAAAACATGATTTGAGCATTTGTTGCAGTGTCTTTTTGGGGGTTGATGGTTTGCATTTCTTGCATCGCTTTTAAACCTATGGGTGTGGCGGCATTGTCTAATCCCAACATATTGGCTGAAATATTCATTAACATTGAGCCATGCGCAGGATTGTCAAGTGGCAAATCTGGGAAAATCCTTGAGAAAAAGGGAGCGGTTATCTTTGACATATATTTGACAATACCGCCCTTTTCGCCGATTTTCATCAATCCTAACCATAGGGTGAGCACACCGGTCAATCCGAGCGAAATTTCGAAACCGGTTTTGGACATTGCAAAAGTACTCTCAACCAGTGCGGAAAATACTTGAACATCTCCGAAAAAGACCAGTTTAATTAGCGCTATCGCAAAGGCGCTTAAAACAAAAACGATCCAAATATAATTTAGCATAATTGTGGTATGGAAAATAATCACTTCAACTAACTCATTACAACCATAGAAAAGTATTTCGTAAAGGGATACCCCGTTCAGAAGCAGTGTCTGCAAAGATTTGAAAGAATATTTGTAGTAAAAACTACAATACAAACTATACAAACAATTAAGGATATTATAGTTTTTTGAAGAAACACTTAGCACTAATTAAATAACTTGCGTAAACTTCAACCAACAATGATTAATAGATCATCACAGTTACAGTGTTTAGTTAGCAGACACAAAACTTTAGCAGCTAACTCTACTCTATCCCTTCCCCCGTACAAGCACCTAAATAACAACAACTTATATATTCCCGACAAGGCTTTATAATTGCTTTACAGAAGTACACAAGAGGAGTGTATGTATGAATAAAAAAAGGAGAAAATAAAATGAAGCGATTAACCTTATGGTTTATGGCTATTTTAATAGCAGGTGTTAGCCTGTTGCCAGCCCAAACCGTAATTTCCGACAACCCCTTTGCCGCAGGCGATGCCGATGAGCGCTTAGATGTAATTAGTACCGCCAAAGGTGTTTTGCTGCCCCGAATGACTACGGCGCAACGCGACGCAGGTATGGCAACTACAACAGAAGGTATGCTGATTTACAATACCACCGACGGCTGCTACCAGTACTATGATGGTACAGCCTGGAATTGCTTGACTGATACTGATAGTAACATTGAACCCTGGTACGGCACCGATGACAATATGAAAGCCACCGATAATACCGAAGATATTTACCAGAGGGCTAAAGTCGGCATTGGTACTAGTAATCCTACTCATCAGCTTGATGTAGTGAGTAAAGGTTCAGACCTTGCGCGATTTTTTTACGATGATGCTTCAACAAGACCAAGATTATTTATTAAAGGGGCTACGAATAAAATATCACTTTTAACGTCATACAACACGGGTGGTGCTACCCTTACACTAGGAACGAATACAGCTCCAAACGCCGTAAATATTATTGAAAATGGCAATGTGGGTATTGGTACAACAACCCCGAAAAGTCCCCTCCACATAGATGCAACAAGCGGAGGTGTATATCGTGATGTGTATGTGCAAAGCCCCGCAGGTGCTTCCTATGGAATTATTTTAAATTCCCCCAATGGGAATTGTTGGAGAATTCGCGTTAACAATACCGGTGTTTTAACTACTATTGCCGTAGCCTGTCCTTAATATTACTAATAAATTCATAATGAAAACGTATATAATAACTTTTGTTTTGGCGCTAGGCCTTACTACGCTAGCCTACGGAACATCTGAAAATTGGAATACGCCCGCCAGCCCCTGCGGAACAAATTCTATGAGTGATTCGCTCTACATTGGTCCGAGTGCGGTAATCAACATGCCGGCGGGTTGTACCTGGAATATCTTTTCAACCACGGTCTATATTCATCCCGATGCCACGATAACGGGCGCTGGTACCATTTATTTTCGTGATCGCACTGCTGCATCGTTAACAGCAAGTGCAGTAACCATTGATGGTGGCGGAGCGAAAATTGATGTAAATGTAGTATTGGAAAATCAAAGCAATATGGTATTGGGCCAAGTTGCGACCCCTGCAGGTAGCGGCTGGACGGCAGCCGAGGGTGGAGCTATGGATAACCTTTACCTCGGCAAAAATTTCGAGTTTAACGACACCTGGGACAGTCATCCTTCACCACCGGCAACGGTAACGAATAATCATGTGCTCTTGGGCGCCTATGATATGATATTTGATAGCGATGCCACAGTGAGCGGTTATACACAAGACCGCTATGCGGTAACGGCTTCAACCGGCAATATGATCAAAGAAGGCTTAAACGGCATGTTTATATTTCCGGTAGGATATAGTGAGGCTACGGGCTTAACAACGGATTATACGCCGGCTAAAGTAACTGATACCGGCGGTGCTACATTTGAAGTGAGCGCTGATGATTATGCTGCTGCTACCAGTGGCGGATGTACAATTTCCACACCAGAGCCGCGCGGTATGGACCGAACTTGGGAAATTATGACCAGTTCAGGCTCGGCTGCCGGAGCTACGGTAACACTGCAGCACAATGACGCTACCACTGGTGGGAGTTATGTACCTAACCAGTTTGTAACCCGCTGCGTAGGCACCGCACCGAATTCTGTTGGTGGTGAAACCAGTAATACCGTCTGGGATTTTGTTGGTACCAGTAATTGTGGCTCTGAAAGCGGAACCGGCACACAAACTACCGGCACGAGTATAGCTACGGCGACGGAGTTAAGTCGTTCTGGTTTAACCGATTTTAGTACCTACACCCACTACACGAAAGCTGTTTGTAGTCCGAATGTATTGCCAATAGAGTTAACTCATTTTGGATTGACTGAGACTGAGCACGGGGTATTAATAAGTTGGACAACTGGAAGTGAGATCGAAAACCTTGGTTTTGTTTTAGAGCGCCGAATTGGCGATGCCGAGTTTACTGAAATAGCCAGTTATAAAACTGATGATGCCTTATTAGGTCAAGGTTCAGTAGAATATTCAAGCGATTATGAATTTGTGGACAGCTTTGTTGAAGCCGGTGTTACCTATGACTACCGCCTTGCCGATGTAGACTATAATGGCGTTGTAACCTATAATGGTGTACGCAGTATTACCGTGGAAATTACCCCATCGCTGGCACAAGTACCCGATGAGTTTACTGTACGGGATGCTTATCCTAATCCGTTTAACCCGAGTACTACGATTAGTTATGCTTTACCAGCAGTAGAGCGTAACACTACAACAATAGTACAAATCTATGACCTAACTGGTAAATTGGTAAAGACATTATTGAATGAAGAACAACCATCTGGTTGGCATAGTGTAGTCTGGAATGGAACAGACCAAGTTGGTAATCAAGTACCGGCGGGAGTATATTTGAGTAAAGTCAGTTTTGGTAGTGATACTAAAACTATTAAGGTGATGTTGTTGAAGTAAGAATAACAAATAATGTATAAAAGGGCTGCCATGGCAGCCCTTTTTATTTATCGGGTCTGCGGTAAATAAATTGCGTATTCTGCTTTATGCAATAAGTTTAGCTTGACTGACGAAAATACATAGCTCTAAATTCAACACTTAAATAATCAAGCCGAAGAATGTATAGAGATTTTGGAACTGTATTTTTATTTATAATTATTGGCACTGTGTTATTAACCATTGCCTTGCTAATAGCAAAAATATTGGCTCCCAACCAACCGTCTAAAAATAAATTATCAACCTATGAATGCGGTGAAGCGGCCGAGGGTTCAGCCTGGGTTCAGTTTAATATTCGCTATTACATTATTGCGCTAATTTTTATCATTTTTGATGTGGAAGTACTATTCTTATTTCCGTGGGCAGTCGTTTACCAAGATTTGGGATGGTTAGCATTTATCGAGATGACTATTTTCCTGTTTATATTAATTTTTGGACTTGCCTTCGTTTGGAAAAAGGGCGATTTGGATTGGGTAAAATACAATGTTAAATATGGCAAAGGCCGCTATAAAAAATTGAGAAAAGCAGATTAATAGCAAGATGGGTTTACTTGAAGAAAGATTTGAAGATAATATCGTAACCGGAAAATTGGATCAATTGTTAAGTTGGGCCAGATCAACTTCGGCTTGGTATTTCCAATTTGGATTAGCTTGTTGTGCTATTGAAATGATGGCTACTGCAGCCAGCCGGCATGATTTAGAACGAATCGGAATGATGCCACGTTCGTCGCCGCGCCAAGCCGATGTGATGATTGTGGCTGGAACGGTTACATTGAAAATGGCGACGCGCGTTAAGCTTTTATATGACCAAATGGCTAGTCCGAAATATGTCATTTCAATGGGCAGCTGCTCAAATAGCGGCGGACCTTATTCGCGGCATGGCTATCATGTGTTAAAAGGTGTAGATCAAGTAATTCCGGTTGATGTATATGTGCCGGGTTGTCCTCCACGACCTGAATCATTAGTCGAAGGTTTGTTAAGGTTACAAGAAAAAATTCAAAAAGAACGGCCATTAACAAAGAAGAAATGATCAATCAAAAAGTCAGCGCAATCATCGAAGATAATTTTCCCGGTTCTGTGATTTTACCTGAAGAACCACATAATTATTATATTCAATTGCAACCGGAAAAATGGGTTGAAATAGCTGAATTTTTAAAATCTGATCCCGAATTAAAATTTGATTCTTGTCAATGTATTACTGGAGTTGATCTTGGTTTAGAGCAAAATTTGGAAGTACGTTATAATTTTCATTCTACAAAATTAAAGCATAAAATTGAAATCCGTATTGCAATAGAGCGTGTCAGACCGCGGGTTCCCTCGGTGGAGAAAAATTGGCGTATTGCCGATTGGTTTGAGCGTGAAGTCTATGATATGTATGGAATTAGATTTACCGGTCATCGTGATTTACGGCGAATGCTTCTGCCTGAAGATTGGCGAGGTTGGCCGCTTAGAAAAGATTACAAAACACCACGCACCTATAATGGGATGAAAGTTCCCAAAGTGAGGAAAGGATGGGATTGATTAAAGCCGATGAAATGACATTGAATATTGGTCCGCAACATCCCAGCACGCATGGTGTTTTGCGCCTCAAAGTCAAAACTGATGGCGAAATAATCAGCGAAATTACACCTGTGATTGGTTATTTACATCGTTGCTTTGAAAAACATTGTGAAAATTTGACCTACGAACAAGTAATTCCATTTACTGATCGTTGTGATTATATAGCTGCCATGAACAATAGTTTTGGATATGTACTGGCAATCGAAAAAATGATGGATATTCAAATTCCGGAACGGGTTGAATATATTAGAGTAATCATGGCTGAATTAAATCGTATTGCCAGCCATTTATTAGCTTTGGGTACGTTTGGTTTGGATGTTGGTGCTTACACGCCGTTTTTATATATGTTTCGCGATCGTGAACGGATTTTAGATTTATTTGAGATTACCTGTGGAGCGCGATTATTGTATAATTATATGTGGATTGGCGGTGTTTCCCATGATTTGCCGGTCGGTTTTATGGAAGCATCTTATCGTTTTTTAGATGAATTCGAAAAAAATATCGAAGAATATCATAATATATTATCGTACAATAAAATTTTTATAGAACGTAGCGCTGATGTAGGTATTATTCCTAAAGATGTTGCTATAAGCTATGGAGTAACCGGACCTAATTTGCGAGGGTCGGGTGTTAAATGGGACTTACGTAAGGATGAACCATATTCCATTTATGATCGATTTAAATTTAAAATTCCAGTTGGCAAAGGATTGATGGGCTCAGTCGGCGATTGCTGGGACAGGTATTGGGTGCGCGCCGAAGAAATGAAAGAAAGTATAAAAATTATTCGGCAGGCATTAAATAAAATGCCCAAAAATGGTGACATTCATGAGGGAATCCCGCGTCGCATTCGACCACCTAAGGGATCTATTTATTTTAGAACCGAATCTCCACGTGGTGATTTAGGATATTACATTATTAGTGATGGAAAACCCAAGCCCACGCGTGTTAAAATGCGTTCGCCAGCTTTTACCGCATTAAGTGCATTAAGTGAAATTGCCACCGGCTGGATGCTTTCTGATGTTCTGGTAATTTTAGGCAGTTTAGATATTGTATTAGGTGAAATCGACCGATGATGATCGATAATATTATTCAGTGGTTTCAAACGTGGCTGCCTTTTAACATGCACATTTCGCTGTTGTTTTTTACTGCGGTATTCATTGCTACGATATTGGTTTTTGCAATAATGGCGATTAATGCTTTAGCCGCCGTATATGCCGAAAGGAAAGTATCGGCATTCATGCAAGACCGCATTGGTCCGATGGGACAAGGCCCCGGCCTACATGCCGGTAAATGGGGTTTATTGCAAACCGTTGCCGATGCCTTAAAACTTTTGTTGAAAGAAGACATCATTCCGGCTGCAGCTGATAAAAAGATATTTATTATAGCACCTTTCATTATTTTCCTTGGAGCATTTATTGCTTTAGCGGCAGTGCCGTTTGGCCCGCAATTAATTGTGGCAGATATGAATATCGGAATATTTTACATACTAGCGGTAAGCTCATTTGGCATAATTGGAATGATTTTAGCCGCATGGTCGTCAGATAATAAATGGTCATTATTTGGTGGAATGCGTTCGGCAGCACAAATCATTAGTTACGAAATTCCGGCCGCTCTTTCATTAGTTTCTGTATTAATGTTGGCCAGTACATTAAGCATGCAAGGTATAATTCAAAGCCAGTCCGGAACAAATTGGGGAATTCTACCAAATTGGAATATATTTAATAATCCGTTCACTTTTTTAGCATGTTTTATTTATTTTATTGCCGGAGTGGCTGAAACGAATCGGACACCGTTTGATATTCCGGAAGCAGAATCGGAACTTGTGGCGGGATTCCATACAGAATACTCTGGAATGCGGTGGGCTTTCTTTTTTCTGAGTGAATATGGCAATATGTTGGTAGTATGTGGAATTACGGTGGTAGCCTTTTTAGGTGGATGGCAAAGTCCAATTGATGGCAGAATGACCGGTCCGTTATGGGGCATTTTTTGGTTTTTAACAAAATTGACTGGAGCAATCTTTATTATGATTTGGTTCCGCTGGACTTTCCCACGCTTAAGAGTTGATCAATTAATGAATATAGCCTGGAAAATCCTGTTACCGATCGCATTGTTTAATCTGTTTGGTGTGGGAATTTGGACATTACTGGTAAATTAATTATGAGAAAATATTTTCAAAATATCTGGCAATCCGTAAAAACACTTCTAATTGGGATGGGAATTACCCTAAAACACATGTTTAAGATTAGAAGGGGAAAAGTAACCTTACAATATCCAAAGGAAAAGTGGCCGATCCCTAGCCGTGATATTGGATTCAATCTAAATAAATACAATATTATTAGGTCAAAGTTATATGTTGATATTGATGATTGTACCGGTTGTCTCAAATGTGAGCGAGCATGTCCGGTAGGTTGTATTAAAATTGAAACAATTAAAGTGCCCAAAGGTACTGATTTAGGTGTCACTTCTAATGGAACAACCAAACGTCTTTTGGTTACTCGTCATGATATTGACATGTCGGAATGTATGTATTGTAATTTGTGCGCCTATCCCTGCCCGGAAGATTGCATTTTTATGACCGGTGGTCCGTATGAAGAGCGCCAACCGCTCGATTATGAATATGCACAATATGATCGGGATAATTTAATTTTTAAATTTTCTGATGTCACCCAAAAAGATATTAAACGCTTTACTACTCCACCGCCGGTACAACAGGAGATAAAACTCAATGATTAATATCATATTCTGGTTTTTCGTCGTTTTAACGATTGCGAGTGCTGTCATGGTAGTAACTTCAAAAAATTTACTATATTCGGCAGTTTCATTATTAGTTACTTTTTTTAGTGTAGCGGCGCTTTATATATTTTTATGGGCTGATTTCATGGCTGGAACACAGGTAATGATTTATGTAGGTGGAATCCTCGTTTTGATATTATTTGGAATAATGCTCACGCATAGAATAACGTCGGTGCGAATTTCGCATGCAACTGTGCAAAGTGGATTTGGAGCAGTGGCTACTATACTTATTTTAGGTGGATTAGTTTGGATGATCATCAACACACCATGGATAAACATTGCCACCAAGGAACCCACCCAAACTGTACACGACATTGGAGTTTTGCTAATGACGGATTTTCTATTACCATTTGAGGTAGCATCAGTTTTATTATTAGGCGCACTCATTGGAGCGGCCGTATTAGCACGGAAAACTAAATGATGGAGACGATGCAAATATATTTAATTGTAGCGGCGGTGCTCTTTGTACTCGGTATGTTTGCAGTTATTACACGACGCAATGCGATTGCCGTTCTTATGGGAATCGAATTAATTCTAAATGCCGCCAATCTAAATTTTATTACTTTCGCACGTTTTGGCGGAATGAATATAGCCGGTCATATTTTTGCATTATTTGTAATTGTATTAGCCGCCGCCGAGGTGGCCGTCGCTTTAGCGATAATAATTAATCTCTATCAAAACTTCAATACTATTAACGTTGATGAAGCACAGCACTTAAAACGATGAATATTTTCTTACAATATACTTTGTTGATTTATTTTTTACCGCTGATTGCATTTGTGATTCAAATATTTATCGGCAAACGATTACCCCGTAAAGGTGATTGGGTTTCAATCAGTGCTGTATTAGCTACGCTTGTGCTTTCGGTTGCTTTATTTGTAGCAATGTTGGTGAATTATGATCCGCATTTTGAACAAAACTTTTCATTTACTTGGTTGGAAACTGACAATTTTAAAATTTCAATGGGTTTTCTTATCGACAATATTACAATAATAATGTTGTTGGTAGTAGCTATCGTATCTTCGGCGAGCCATATCTTTTCACTAAAATATATGGAAGGCGATCCGCGTTATTCACGATTTTATGCTTATCTTGCTTTATTTACTTTTAGCATGAATGGAATCGTACTGGCGAATAGCTTGATGTTACTGTATATGAGTTGGGAATTAGTTGGGTTAAGTTCCTATTTACTGATAGGGTTTTGGTTCGAAAAAGATTCAGCTGCAAATGCCGGTAAAAAAGCGTTTCTAACAAATCGTGTAGGTGATATAGGATTTTTTATTGGAATTATGTTGCTTTTTACAGCAATTGGTTCATTTTCCTATGCTGATATATTCACCGGAGTTGCCAACGGTAATTTATCGGAAAATATGCTTACATTGGCCGGTATTGGCTTATTTATGGGTGCTGTTGGCAAATCTGCCCAATTTCCACTGCATATTTGGTTGCCCGATGCGATGGAAGGTCCAACTCCGGTTTCAGCTCTTATTCATGCTGCAACAATGGTTGCCGCCGGTGTTTTTATGATGGTACGAGTTTTTCCAATCTTAACGCCAGATGCTTTATTATTAATCGCTTATATCGGTGGATTTACGGCCTTCTTTGCGGCGACTATCGCAATAACGCGCAGTGATATAAAACAAGTTTTAGCGTATTCAACGCTTAGTCAATTAGGTTACATGATTATGGCAATTGGTACCGGTGCATATATTGCTGCATTTTTCCATTTGGTAATTCATGCCATGTTTAAAGCTAATTTATTTTACGGCGCCGGCAGTGTAATACACGGAATGCACCACGCCTTAGACGATTTAAATGATCATAAAACCGATGCTCAAGATATGCGCAACATGGGCGGATTAAAATCCAAAATGCCAATCACATATTGGGCAATGATTATCAGTTCATTGGCAATTTCCGGTGTGCCACTTTTTTCAGGTTTCCTTTCAAAAGATGCCATTTTAGCCGGAACACTCGCATTTGTAGAACGAACGCATAATCATCATCTGCTATTATTTTTTGGCTTTGGAGCCGCATTACTAACTGCATTTTATATGTTTCGCATGATTTTCCTAACATTCCACAACGCATCACAAAAACCCAAAATATTCGCTAAAATCAAAGAGTCACCAACAGCTATGCTAATTCCACTTGTGGTTTTGAGTTTATTGAGCATTTTTATTTTTTATACTTTGCCAAATGTTAATCCGCTTTCCGATAAGGGCTGGTTTACTCACTTAATTGAGCAAAAAGAATCTTTAGTTCCTGGTGGGCTTAATCCCAGTGTTCATGTGATAGAAGAAAGTATTCATCATAGTCATTTTCCGGCTATGGTTGTTTCCCTAATTGTGGCAGGGTTGGGACTTTTATTGGCATTTTTAATGTATTTGAAAAAGTTATTGTCAGCAGAAGTTTGGGCAAAACGATTGAAGTCATTGTATAACTTGTCATTCAATAAATTTTATATTGATGAATTATATAATAAAATTTTCTACCAGCCATTTATAAAATTGGCTGATTGGGTAGCATTTTTGGATTGGGATATTTATGATAAATATTTTATTAATGGATTTGGAAAAATAACAGAATGGACTGCCAAAATTGTTGGAGACGCAGATTATGATGGACTTGATCAAACAATCGTAGATGGTTTTGGTCGAAACACGTTAAGGGCCGGCTATGTGTTGCGTAAGACTCAAACAGGAAAAATTCAAAATTATGTTTTGTTTGCTTCAATAGCTTTAATTGTTTTAATAATTATTCAAGCATTACTATAAGATTTTAAAGGATATAGAATGAATTTAAACATTTTAAGTTTACTAGTTTGGATACCAATGTTAGGGATGGCAGCTATTGCATTAACCCCACGATCCAAAGTAGATATAATAAAAATAATTGCTGCTGTTGCTACTGGTATCCAATTATTTGCAGCTATTTTATTATGGGTACAATTCGATAATAGCGCCACCGGTTTTCAATTCATGGAACGCTATGAATGGATACCATCTTTCAATATATTTTACACACTTGGCGTTGATGGCTTAAGTTTACCGATGGTAATACTTACACCATTATTATGTTTTTTGGCAGTATTTATTAGCTGGAATACAAAACGTGCTGTAAAAGGCTATTTTGCTTTATTCTTATTGTTAGATACCGGTATGATGGGGGTATTTCTTGCATTAGATTTTTTCATGTTCTACGTATTTTGGGAAGTCATGTTACTTCCGATGTATTTCTTAATTGGTATGTGGGGCGGCCCAAAACGAGTTTATGCTGCAATTAAATTTTTTCTATTTACCTTAGTTGGTTCTGTGCTGATGTTAATTGCAATTTTAGCGCTTTATTTTACCTGTGGCCAAACTTTTGACATGATTGCTCTATCTCAAACCGCACCGGATGCTCTAAATGGAGTTTTATGGTGGGGAATGAGCGCAATAAAAGTAATTTGGATTCTGTTATTTATCGGCTTTGCGATAAAAGTACCGGTATTTCCATTCCATACATGGTTGCCTTTAGCACATGTTGAAGCGCCTACTGCAATTTCTGTTATACTGGCCGGAATTCTATTAAAAATGGGTTTGTACGGAATGCTAAGAGTAAACTATGCAATGTTACCCCAAGCAGTTTGGTGGTTTGCAGGTGCTTTGGCGGTTCTGGGAGTAATTAATGTAATTTGGGGAGGACTGGCGGCTTTCGCACAAAAAGATTTGAAAAAAATGGTGGCTTATTCGAGTATTAATCATTTAGGTTACGCCCTAATGGGGATGGCGGCAGTAATTGCCGCTGGAGTTGCTAATGGCAGTAATTATGCCGCGGCAGAGGCCGGTTTAAGTGGCGCTATGTTTCAGATGTTTAATCATGGTACTATATCAGCGATGCTGTTTATAATTGCTGGTGTGGTTTATGATCGTGCGCATCACCGCGAAATTGCTGGTTTCGGTGGTTTAGCAAAGCAGATGCCGATCTATGCTGGCACCGCGGCCATCGCATTTTTTGCTGGATTAGGCTTACCCTCACTCTCAGGGTTTATCAGTGAGTTTATGTGTTTTGTCGGTGCATTTCCGGTATTCAGAACAATTGTGATTATTGGTACAATCGGGATTTTAATCAATGCGGCTTACTTTTTGCGCGCTTATCAAAAAATATTTTTCGGAAAATTAAATGAGGATTACTCGAAAATGCCCGAAGTGAACGGCCGAGAATTGTTTACAATAATCCCCTTAGCAATTATAACCATTATTTTTGGAATATATCCTGCACCATTTCTAAATGTAATTAAAACAACTGTTTCAGGTTTAGTGAAACACATCGTCAATAATGGTGGGGCAATCGGATTATTTTAGGTTTAAATTTAATGAGTAATCTTCATAGTATAAGATATTTTATTCCTGAATTAATTGTAATTGCAACCGTTTTGATCGGAATAATTGCGGATTTATTTTACTCTAAGAAAAAATCTTATTTTACCAGTTATTGGATATTAGGTGGATTAATAGTTTCACTAATTGCGCTATTTTGTCAAAATATACATATGATAACTTCCTTGTTTAGTGAAATGATTGCGTTAGATCCTTTTGCAACGTATTTTAAAATCATTATCTTGATATCTACAATTTTTGTCGTGTTAGTCAGCCGGTATAATAAGGAATTAAACGATTATCGCGTTGGTGAATACTATATATTAATTGCAATCATGGTTTTTGGAATGATGTTAATGGTATCATCGATTGATTTAATAATGGTTTATTTATCAATTGAGACAGTGTCGATAATGTCATTTGTACTGTCAGGATATTTAAAAACTGAACGTCGTTCCAGTGAATCTGCTTTAAAATATGTCATATATGGAGCATTTTCATCTGGATTAATGCTGTTTGGATTTAGCATTCTTTTTGGATTAACTGGTTCAACTAAACTTCTGCAAATTGCAAATATACTGTCTACGGTAGGGAGTAGCTCGCAACTTGCCCTAGTAATTGCATTTATTTTAATATTGGCCGGATTTGCCTATAAAGTTTCAATTGTACCCTTCCACTTTTGGACACCGGATGTTTATGAAGGAGCTCCCACTACTATCACAGCATTTTTATCAGTGGCACCGAAAGCTGCTGGATTTGCAATTATTATTCGATTTTTTCACATAGTTTTTGGTGATGCCGGTGCCTTGCATCCTGCGCATATATTTACTGAAACGATGATTCCTTGGACGCAGATTATAGCATTGCTGGCTGTTATTACTATGACATTGGGAAATATAATCGCAATTCAGCAGGATAATCTAAAAAGAATGTTGGCCTACTCGAGTATTGCACATGCCGGTTACATGTTAATGGTTTTACCCGTTTTATCAGAGGATAGTATTTTTGCTATAATATTTTATCTAACCGTATATATTTTGATGAATCTTGGAGCATTTTTTGTTGTCATTCATGTTAAAAATGAAACCAGTGGTGAAACATTTAAACATTTTAAGGGGCTTGGCTGGAAAATGCCTATCGTTGGCATAGTTATGACCATTTTTATGTTCTCGCTTACAGGATTGCCACCCACTGCCGGTTTTATTGGAAAATTTTACTTGTTTGCAGCATTAATAAAGGGTGGAACTCAATTCTACTGGATTGCTTTTGTCGGAGTTATAAACAGTGTTATTTCACTGTATTTTTATATGCGTGTTGTCAAAACGATGTATTTTGAAGGGGCTCCGCAGAAGCAAATCAGCACTCCAAAATTGCCCATATCAATTTTACTTACGATTTTAGCAACACTTACAATTTTATTTGGATTGAATTGGGAAATGCTTGCCGATTGGGTACGAAACTCACTTATTTTTTATATTGCAAGTATGTAATTTGAGCACTCAAATACATTTGGTTTCATAGGATGAATAAAATAAAAATTCGCAAAGGACATTCTATTCGCATTGCTGGGATTCCCTCACAGGAAGTCATGAGTATCAATTGTAATAAATTAGGATTGCAACCAACCGATTTTCACTATATCAAACCAAAATTGGTAGTCAAAGAAGGTGAATTTGTAAAAACAGGATCACCTCTATTTTTTAATAAGGAAAATCCTGATCAGGTTTGGGGTGCACCGGGGGCTGGCAAAGTAGTCAAGATTCAATATGGACTTAGGCGCATTATTGAGAAAATTGTAATTGAATTGGACAAAGCAGAGACCGGCTATTCTGGGAAACAATATTCAATAAGAGACATATCTAATTTGAACAGTTCTGAGGTGTCTACTGTTATTTCTGAGGCAAACTTTTGGCCACTTATCCGTCAGCGGCCATTTAATCGAGTTGTCAATCCAGCTGAAAAGCCACGTGATATATTCATTTCAGCTGTAGATACCGCACCTTTGGCACCAGACATAAAATTGATTTTACATAATCAGGAGAATGTTCTACAAGCCGGTATTAGCGTGTTAAGCAAATTAACTGATGATAAAGTGCATTTCTGTATTCCATCCGGTGAAACACTTGATATTTTTAATGGCTTAAATAACTGTGTTTTGCATCAAGTGGAGGGGCCGCATCCAGCCGGAAACATTGGAATTCAAATCCATCACATCGCACCATTAAAACCAAACGAAATCGTCTGGACAGTAAATATTCAGCATTTGTTGATTCTCGGTAAGTTATTTTTAAAAGGCAAGATAGATAATTCAATTATTATTGCTGTTGGTGGGCCGGGTGTTAAAAATCCAAAACATATAAAAACTCGAATTGGCGCTTGCATTGATCAGCTCGTTGAAAATAATATAAAAACAGGTGAAAATCGAATTATTAGTGGTGATGTTTTAACTGGCAAAAGATCGGAAGAGGAAAATTGCCTCGGTTTTTATGATAATGCTGTATCAGTTTTGCCAATTGATAAATCACGTCCATTTCTGGGTTGGGTTCAACCTGGTTCGGTAAATAAAACTTATAGTTTGACCAGATCATTTTTGTCATCGGGGAATAAGCTATTTAATTTTTCCACAAAACAAAATGGTAGTAAGCGAGCGCTCGTTCCAATAAATGCTTGGGAAGATGTATTGCCGATGGATATTTTACCGAATCCGCTCTATCGTAGTATATTGGCTCACGATGTCGAAGAAATGGAACAACTTGGCATTTTAGAATGTGATGCCGAGGATTTTGCCCTGTGCAGCTTTGCTTGTCCAAGTAAAATTGATTTAAGCGGTGTTATTCGTCAAGGATTAGATATAATGTGGGCTGAAAAATAAATTGAATTTTCTTAGAAACATATTCAAGAAAGCGCATCCTCATTTTAGCAATAAAGGCAAATTTGCCCGATTGTTTCCTATCTATGAAGCAATTGAATCAATCACATTTTGGACTAATGAACAAACGGAATCGGGACCGCATGTTCGCGATAGTATTGATCTTAAGCGCACGATGATCATGGTTATTTTTGCATTAATTCCAGCAACTTTGTTTGGAATAATAAATATTGGCTATCAGCAATCTTTAGCATTAGGAATTTCAGCAAGTTGGTGGTCAAATTTTCTAATAGGATTAAAAATATTTCTACCGATCTTATTAGTTTCGTATGCCGCCGGTGCTGTATGGGAGTTTCTTTTTGCAGTTATTCGCAGGCAAGAAGTTGATGAGGGCTTTTTAGTAACCGGTTGGTTAATACCACTCATCCTGCCGCCAACCATTCCACTGTGGCAAGTAGCTGTAGCAACTAGTTTTGGTATGGTAATCGGCAAGATGATTTTTGGCGGCACAGGAATGAATATCTTTAATCCTGCCTTAGTAGCACGTGCATTCTTGTTTTTTGCTTATCCTGGCGATATTTCTGGCGATGAAGTCTGGATTAAAACTGTTGATGGATATTCTGGTGCAACACCGCTTGCAATACCGGTTACTGAAAGTGGTGCTAATGCTGTGGCTCTATTGGATAAAGGACAACATCTTGATTACTCGTGGTTTAATTTGTTTATCGGTTGGATTCCCGGTTCAATTGGAGAAACATCAGCTTTAATGATACTAATTGGAGCAGCCTTTTTAATTTTTACTAAAATCGGATCTTGGCGCATTATGGCCGGATCTGTAATCGGGTTAATTGTAACAGCACTGATTACCAATTATCTTGCAAGTTATTCCACTAATACTATGCTAACTTTGCCAGCACATTATCATTTGGTTATGGGTGGATTTTTATTCGGCACCGTATTCATGGCAACTGATCCGGTTTCGGCCGCTTATACCAATCGTGGGCGTTGGATATATGGATTTTTAATTGGCTCGTTAACAGTTGTAATCCGCTCGATTAATCCTGCTTATCCGGAGGGGACAATGTTAGCGATATTATTGATGAACGCTTTTTCACCATTGATTGATTATTTTGTAGTTCGTTCAAATATTAAAAAAAGGATGGCCCGCTATGCAAAGTAATTTATATGTATTATCATTTATGGCTGCCATCACAATAATTTTAGGATTTTTACTGTCCTTTGCTGCTACATCATTAAAAGCCAAGCAGGATTTTAATGTTGAAATAGATATGAAAAAAAATATCTTGAGTTCACTAAATATTCCGGCGGATAAATCACAAAAGTTGTCTCAAAATGATATTCAAGCATTGTTTGAAAAAGAGATAACTACATTGACTATCAATGAAGCAGGGCTCAAATCGGACGAAGGCAATTTGACAGTATATATCGCAACTGCGGGAAACAAACCCACTGGATATTCAATACCAATTTCCGGTAAGGGATTATGGTCAACGGTATATGGCTATTTGGCACTTCAACCGGATGGTAATACAGTTAAAGGAATCAATTTTTATAAACACGGTGAAACGCCCGGCCTTGGGGGTGAATTGGAGAAGGAATGGTTTACATCGAATTATATTGATAAAAAAATCTATAATTTGGAAGGCAAATTAGTTGGTGTCGAAATAGTAAAAGGTGTTGTAAATCTCAATAATGACAATGCAATTCACCAGGTTGACGGCATCTCTGGAGCAACTCTAACCACTAAAGGAATGAATCAATTTATTCTTGAAGATTTACAAAAATATAAACCATTGCTTGATCGAATCATTATCGGCGAGGATGTTTTACAATGAGTATTTTAAGCAAAAAATCTAAATTAGCTTTAACCGATCCGATGATCGAAAACAATCCAATTTCAGTACAAATATTGGGGATTTGCTCAGCTCTTGCAGTTACTGTAAAAATGGAAACAGCGATTGTAATGACGATTGCGGTTATATTTGTGCTTTCAATGTCTAATACGATCATTGCTACTCTCCGAAGATTGATACCAGAGCGCGTACGAATTATTGTGATGCTGACGGTAATTGCATCTTTGGTAATATTAACTGATTTAATTCTAAAGGCTTTTTTGTATGATATAAGCAAACAATTATCAGTATTTGTTGGGTTGATAATTACAAATTGTATCGTGATGGGTAGGGCAGAAGCATTTGCAATGCAAAATACGCCCGGAAAAGCATTTATGGATGGATTAGGTAATGCTTCCGGCTACGGAATGTATTTAATTGCAGTTTCATTTTTTAGAGAATTATTTGGTAGTGGAACAATCCTTAATATGCAAGTAATTCCACAAGCGTTTTATGATGTCGGTTATCAAAATATTGGCTTATTTGTTTTATCACCAGGGGCATTTATTATTTTGGGTCTAATAATATGGCTACAACGCAGTTTAACAAAATACGAAGAGGCTTAAGATGTTAGAACATTATCTATCATTAATTGTTAAGTCGGTGTTTATTGAAAACATTTTATTAGCCTATTTTTTAGGAATGTGTTCATTTTTAGCAATCTCCAAAAAAGTTGAGACATCCATTGGATTAGGATTGGCCGTAGTATTTGTTTTAACGATTACGGCACCGGTCAATTGGGCTTTACATCATTATTTTCTTGAAAATGGAGCTTTGGCTTGGCTTGGGTTGCCAACTGTTGATCTAAGTTATTTAAATTTTATTGCATTTATCGCAGTGATTGCTGCTATGGTTCAATTGGTTGAAATGGTGATGGATCGTTTCCTGCCCGGATTATATCACAATCTTGGAATTTTCCTGCCGCTCATTGCCGTTAATTGTGCCATTTTAGGTGGTTCACTTTTTTTGGTTGAACGTCAATACACTTTCGGTGAATCAACAGTATTTGGCTTTGGTTCCGGGATAGGATTCTTTTTAGCAATAACATCAATGGCTGCTATTCGCCATAAATTGCGCTACGCCGATGTACCGATGGGTTTACGCGGATTGGGTATCACAATGTTATTGACTGGTTTATTATCTATGGCATTTATGGCCTTTTCAGGAATAGATTTATAGGAAATAGCTATGGTTGTTGCATTAATAGGAGTAATGTTTTTTACTGGTTTGATTCTCCTATTGGTTATTTTGTTAAACTTTGCCGGTAATAAATTATTACCACAAGGCGATGTTAAAATCGATATAAATGGCAATAAAGATAAGTCAATTACCATCCGCCCAGGTGTAACATTATTAGGTGCTTTATCTGGGAGTAATATATTTTTACCGTCCGCTTGTGGTGGCCAAGGCACTTGTGCACAATGTAAGTGTCAGATCCTTGAAGGTGGTGGAACTATTTTGCCAACGGAAACCGGTCATATCGGGCGGCGGGAAGCCGCCGAGCATTGGCGCTTGGCCTGTCAAGTCAAAGTAAAACAAGATCTCAAAATACAAATCCCTGATGAAATCTTTAATATAACCAAATATAACTGTAAAGTTATTTCAAATCATAATGTAGCAACATTTATCAAGGAATTAATTATTGAACTGCCAGATGGTACTATGATGGATTATCGTGCTGGGGGATACCTCCAAATTGAAATTCCAAAATACAATTTAAGTTACAAAGATTTTGATATTGAAAAAGAATATCAGGCGGATTGGGATAAATACGATTTGTGGAAATATAACTCTACCAATGAAGACGTAGTAATCCGTGCTTATTCTATGGCAAGTTATCCCGCCGAAGGAAACCGTATTATGCTAAATGTGCGTATCGCCTCGCCACCGCCCTGGGCTCCGGACGTCCCGCCTGGAATTGCTTCATCGTACATTTTTAATTTAAAACCAGGTGATGAAGCTGTTGTTTCGGGACCGTATGGTGAATTTTTCACCAAAGATTCTGAGCGCGAAATGGTTTTTATTGGCGGCGGCGCTGGTATGGCACCAATGCGTAGTCATATCTATGATTTATTAAAAACTAAGCAATCCAAGCGGAAAATTTCGTTTTGGTATGGTGCTCGTTCCTTGCGCGAGATGTTCTACGACGATGAATTCAAGGCCTTGGCCAAAAAATTTCCTAATTTTTCCTATCAAGTTGGTTTATCGGAACCGTTGGAAGAGGATAATTGGACTGGACCAGTTGGATTTATTCATCAAATTTTATTTGATAATATGTTGAAACACCACGAAGATCCCACCGAAATAGAATATTACATGTGTGGGCCACCACCCATGATTGATGCGGTAGATAAAATGCTTTATGATATTGGTGTTGAACCAGATATGATTGCCTATGATAAATTTGGATAAATGAAACTTCGCCAATCGATCCTAAAAATTCCAATTTGGACAGGAATTTTTATTCTATTTGCTGTTTTTTTAAATTGTAAACCACAATCTACAATTTTAAAAATTACCGGAATGACAATGGGAACATCCTACATGGTAAAAATTGCGGATTTGGATGACCAGAATAATGATTCAAAATATTTGAAATATAAAATTGATTCCACACTGCAGAATATTAATCAGCAAATGTCAACCTATATTTCTGAGAGTGAGATTAGCCGTTTTAATCAACTTAATTCTAAGAATTGGTTTAAGATTTCACCAGAATTTCATGAAGTACTACTGCAAGCTCAAACTATATCAAAATTAACTAACGGTGCTTTTGATATTACCATCGAACCATTGGTTAAATTGTGGGGCTTCAATCAAACCAAAAATAATAGTTCATGGAAACCACCAGCTGAGTCTGACATCGCAGAGTGCGCACAAAATATGGGGCATAAAAATATCATTATCGCTGATAGCTCTATTCGGAAATTAAATCCAGCGATTACAATTGATTTGAACGCCATTGCTAAGGGTTTTGGTGTTGACCAAGTTTTTAAACTGTTAAAAAATAGTGGGTTCACAAATATTTTAGTTGAAATTGGCGGAGAAGTTCGTTGCTCGGGAAAAAATAATAGAGGTGAATTGTGGCAAATCGGAATTGACAGCCCGAAATTAGTTACTGATGGTAAAAATAAATTCGAAGAATTAATTAAACTAAATAATCAAGCGCTGGCAACCTCGGGTGACTACCGCAATTATTTTGAATATAATGGAAAAATATATTCACACACCATTGATCCTCAATCCGGATATCCGATTGAGAATAATGTTACTTCGGCATCGGTAATAGCGCCAGATTGCAGCACGGCTGATGCATTAGCTACTGCCTTAATGGTTTTGGGGGCTGGAGGAATCGGATTAATTGAAACAATCGAGAATGTAGAAACTTTATTGCTAATTCGCACTGCAGAAAACACTTTTCGAAAAGTAACTAGTACCGGATGGCCAACAGGCAGGTAGTAATTTAAACTTGTTTACCGGTTTTATTTTCGCATTTAGCGGGCTCACCTCCGCATGTTGAACAGGATCCCTCACCGCTACAGGAAGTATTTAGCTGTTGACCACTAAAAAATGTAACCAATCCAAGAATTAGAATTATAATAGCAATAGCACTGATTCCGATAATGATGTTCATTATTTAAATTACAAATAAAAGTTCTACAAAGTTTATAATTAATAATTGTTTGCCCAATTATAATTGTTAAAATTTCTCCACAAATACTTGTAATTTAAACAATAATTTATTTTAGGATTTAACTTGATTAATTTTACTGCAAACCAAATGAAAATCGTATTGCGTATAGTTTTAGTTGTAATATTTTTATCGACCACTGGATTGTTGGCTGCCGAGTGGCAAGGTACCCACGCCATACCACATGTAGATGGAACTTTACTATCAATTTTTTGGGCAATACCATTTGTCGGAATTTTATTATCAATCGCCTTAATGCCGTTGTTAGTGCCACATTTTTGGCATAATAATTTCGGTAAAGTATCTTTTTTTTGGGCGATTACATTTATAATTCCATTTTTGTTCATTGAGGGATATTCCGTAACGCTCTACGAAGTTTTACACATAATTTTATTAGATTATATACCATTTATAATCTTACTACTCGCGTTATTTACGATATCGGGTGGTATTAGATTAAAAGGTACTTTGGTTGGCACACCTTTGCTCAATTCCGTAATTATTTTAATTGGAACTATTTTAGCCAGTTGGATGGGGACAACCGGAGCGGCAATGTTACTCATCCGACCATTAATTAGAGCCAATAAGCACCGCGAACATAAAGTTCATATTATGGTGTTTTTTATTTTTCTTGTTGCTAATATTGGCGGTTCACTCACGCCGTTGGGTGATCCACCACTCTTTTTAGGCTTTTTGAAAGGGGTAGATTTCTTTTGGACGACCACCGCAATGTTTAAACCGATGCTGTTTATGGTAATTGCCTTATTATTAATATTTTATTTTTTGGATAGCAGATTTTACAACAGGGAAGATCATTCCAACCAATCTGACACCATAAAAAAAGAAAAATTAAGTATTGAGGGGTCGCTTAATTTCTTGTTTTTATTGGGCGTTATTGCCTCCGTCCTGATGAGTGGTATGTGGAACCCACACGTATCATTTACCATTTATGGCGTTGAATTAAAATTGCCAAACTTACTACGCGATTTATTATTATTATTATTAACTGTCTTAAGTTGGCTATTTACCTCGAAATCTTTGCGAAAGAAAAACCAATTTACATGGTTTCCAATCCAAGAAGTTGCCAAATTATTTGCAGGAATATTCATCACGATAATTCCTGCTATTGCAATCCTCAAAGCAGGTGCGGATGGCGCATTAGCGGCTGTAATTAATTCTGTTTCTGCCAATGGTGAACCGATAAATTGCATGTACTTTTGGGCAACGGGAATTCTATCAAGTTTTTTAGATAATGCCCCTACCTATCTTGTATTTTTTAACACGGCCGGCGGAAATGCCACTGAATTAATGGGTCCACTACATACAACTTTGTTGGCAATTTCAGTTGGAGCAGTATTCATGGGAGCCAATACATATATCGGCAATGCGCCAAATTTTATGGTCAAATCAATCTGTGAAGAGCAAGATATTGCCATGCCGAGTTTCTTTGGCTTTATGCTGAAATATTCGCTACCGATTTTAGTTCCACTTTTTGTTTTAGTAACATTTATATTTTTCTTATGAGAATTACCAAAGTTGTTACAAAAAGAGGTGACAAAGGTAACACAACACTTGGCGATGGTACGAAAGTATCAAAATCGGATTTGAGAATTAGATGCATTGGTGAAGTTGATGAATTGAATTCATTTATTGGATTTGTAAAATGTATTGTCCATGATGGTGGGTTTAAGCAAGAATTGAATTCAATACAAAATGATTTATTCAATTTAGGCGGTGAATTATCTTATTCAGAAAATCCCCCACAATTGTTAAAAAACGCTTCACTTTTAAAATTGGAAAATAGCATTGAGCAGATGAATGAGCACCTATCACCATTAAAAGAATTTATTCTACCGGGTAATGATGAATTATCTACGAGATTGCACATTGCTAGGACGGTATGCCGTCGTGTTGAGAGAATAATCGTTGAACGAATAAATACTTATGGTGGTCAGGAGTTGTGGGTAAATTATTTAAATCGATTGTCAGATTATTTGTTTGTTTGGGCACGTTTTATACTTGCTAAAAAAGGGTATAAAGAAATACAATGGAATAAATATTAATTGAAAAATTAAAATATTTAAAATTATTATTGTAAATTCCGTGTTTGTATAAAATAAAAAATGAATAATTGGTCTAAAATTCATCAAGAAATAGTAAAGGCAGAATCTATTCTATTAACTACTCACGAGAATCCTGATGGCGATGGAATTGGATCAATTGCAGCATTAGCACATCACCTAACAAATCAAGATAAAAAATACCGTATTCTGCTGACTTCGGAACTTCCAGATGAATATAAGTTTCTTGATCCGCATAATCAATTTGAAATATACGATGAAGAATTACATTCAGATTGGGTAAAAAATGTTGATCTATCAATTCTATTGGACATTGGTAATTATAATCGAACAGGAAAAATGTGGGAAAAAATTAAGCAAAATGGAACCGTCATTGTAAATATTGATCATCATCCAATCCGTAAAGAGCAACCATATGATATCAATGAAACTGATATCAATGCATCGGCTACTGGCGAGCTGATCTATAAATATCTGAATGAAATTGATCCAGCGAATTTATCAGTACAAACGTACGAGGCTATTTATGTCGCTATAATGACTGATACAGGTTCATTCAGTTATAATAATACTAATATTTTATGCCATAAAATTGCCGCAAAAGCGATCGAAGCTGGCGTTGATACAGCAAAAGTGCATCAAAATGTATACGGTTCGAGTTCTAAAGCACGGATAAAATTATTAGCGGCTATTGCCGATAATTTACAATATGAATATGATGGCAAATTAGTTTGGTTTCAAATCACGCGTGCAATGATGAAAAAAGCACAAGCTTCCCACGAAGACGTGGATGGATTTACTGATTTTGCACGCGCTATTAAAGGTGTGGAAGTGTCATTAATGGTTTTTGAAAAATCTGAACGAACTTGTCGCATTAATTTTCGTTCGAAAGGTAATTATTCAATTAATGAAATTGCTCAATTTTTTAATGGTGGTGGACATGCTTTTGCCGCTGGAGCCGTTGTTTCAGGAAAAATCGCGAATGTAGTTCCCAAAGTGGTTTCCAAAACTATTGAAATTTTGTCTGCACAAGATGAGGTTGCAAAATGAAAATTATTGTCGCTAAAGATGCCGGATACTGTTTTGGAGTACGCCAAGCAGTTGACCAAGCCTACAAAACTGCTGAACAATACGGAGATGTTTACATGCTTGGGCATATCGTTCATAATGAACATGTTGTCAGTGATCTTGAAAAATCTGGAGCTAAAGTGATTAACTCATTAGAAAAAATTCCAGATGATAAACCCTTATTATTCCGAGCTCATGGCACTGAGCCAGCGGTTTGGTCAAAAGCGAAACAAAAAAACATAAATATAATTGATGCTACTTGCCCGTTAGTTACTGAAATTCATCATGAGGTACAAAAATTAGAAAAAGAAGGACGTCAAATTATTATTATTGGTGACCATGGTCACGATGAAATAATTGGGATTGCGACACAAGTTAAGAAACCTATTGTTATCTCAAATGTGGATGAAGCTAAAAAATTAAAAAAAATGAAGCGTGTTGGAGTTGTAAGCCAATCAACTCAGATGATTGAAAATATACAAGCTATTATTGGCGAGTTATTGACCAAAGTTAATGATTTACATTTTGTAAATACGATCTGTTTTCCTACCAAACGTAACCATGAACAAATAAAAAAATTAGCTGAAATTGCCGATGTATTATTAATTATTGGATCATTTACAAGTGCAAATTCTAAACGATTGACACAACTTGCTTTGGAACGAAATCCATTTTCATTTCAAGTAACGGATGTCAAAGATATAAATAATGAGTGGTTTAAAAAAGCGACTACAATTGGTATTTCGGCCGGGGCATCGACACCGGATAATATTATCAAAGATGTTATTGAGCATGTGAAAGCTAATTGTGATGTTGTCACAGAGGAAATATTATATGAGTAAAGATTTGTATAAAATTAAAGTTGGGTTAGCAGAAATGCTAAAAGGTGGTGTTATTATGGATGTTACCACTCCTGAACAAGCAAAAATTGCCGAAGATGCCGGTGCTGTTGCCGTTATGGCGTTAGAAAGAATTCCGGCAGAGATTCGGAAAGATGGTGGTATCGCTCGCATGAGTAATCCTGAAATGATTAAAGACATCCAAAAAAATGTGTCAATTCCGGTAATGGCAAAATGTCGTATTGGACATTTTGCTGAAGCACAAATATTAGAAGCACTTGAAGTCGATTTTATTGATGAAAGCGAAGTACTGACACCGGCTGATGAGAAAAACCACATCTGGAAAGAGGACTTTAAAGTACCATTTGTTTGCGGTGCGAGAGATTTAGGAGAAGCATTACGGAGAATTGGTGAAGGTGCAGCAATGATTCGCACCAAAGGTGAAGCAGGTAGCGGAAATATAGTTGAAGCTGTACGGCACATGCGCACCGTCCAATATCAAATGAAAAAACTATCAAAAATAGACCAATCTGAGCTGATGGCAACCGCAAAAGTTTTAGGAGCTCCGTTTGATTTAGTGTCGAAAGTTACGAAAACTGGCAAATTGCCTGTGCCAAATTTTGCAGCTGGCGGAATCGCAACGCCGGCGGACGCATCATTAATGATGCAGTTAGGTGCTGAATCAGTTTTTGTAGGGTCAGGAATATTTATGAGCGAAGATCCGGCAAGCCGTGCTAAAGCCATTGTTGAAGCAGTTACCTATTATGAAGATTCTAAAAAATTAGCAGAAATTTCACACGGTTTGAAATCTGCAATGAAAGGACTTGATATTTCAGAAATACCTGAGGAACAACGTTTACAAGAACGAGGGTGGTAGTGAAAATTGGTGTTTTAGCGCTTCAAGGTAATTTTGCCATGCATGGCAAAATTTTAGAAAAAATTGGAATTGAACCTATATTGGTAAAATATCCATCTGAGCTCGATCTGATTGAAGGATTAGTACTCCCCGGTGGTGAATCTACCACTATGTCTATACTGATAGAACGGCTGGATTTAAATTTACCACTTAAAAAATTTGCAGCTGAATATCCGGTGCTTGGAACTTGTGCAGGCTTAATTTTAATGTCTAAAAATGTGCTTAAAACAAATTTATTTAAATTAAATTTATTGAACATTGAAGTTGAAAGGAATGGCTATGGTAGGCAAGTTTTTTCGCACTCGGAACAAATCGTATTAAATATTGGGAGCAAAAATTACACTATTTTTGGGTCGTTTATCAGAGCGCCTAAAATTGTTGCAAAAGGAAATAATGTAAAAGTGTTGGCAACGTACAAAAATTCACCGGTGGTTGTGCAAAATGGAAAACATTTGGGAGTAACATTTCATCCAGAATTAGATAATATTTCTATTCTTCATGAACACATTTTCCTTGGCCAAGGTGCAAGATCATAAAGCAATGACAGAAAAACTTTTAGATAAAACTAATTTTCCAAAGGATTTAAAAAAATTATCTATTGCTGAATTAAAAATCCTGGCTAATGAAATTCGTGAATATACAATTGCTACTGTTGAAAAAACTGGCGGACATTTAGCTTCAACTTTAGGTGCGGTTGAGCTAACAATTGCTTTGCACTATATATATAACGCCCCTGAAGATAAGTTAATTTGGGACGTTGGTCATCAAGGGTATGCTCACAAGATTTTAACCGGTCGCAAAGATAAATTAAATACAATTCGCCAATATGGTGGTTTGTGTGGGTTTTTATCAACTGCCGAAAGTGAGTACGACGCATTTGGTGCAGGCCATGCATCTACCTCTATATCAGCAGCTTACGGGATTGCTTCGGCGCGTGATCATAAAAAGGAAGACTATAAAGTTGTAGCAGTCATTGGCGATGGGGCACTAACTGGTGGCTTGGCTTTCGAGGGTTTAAATAATGCCGGCAGTTCACGCAAACAATTATTAGTAATTCTAAATGATAACACAATGTCGATCAGCCCGAATGTAGGCGCTATGCGGAGTTATTTGACAAAGGTTGTTACAAATCCATTGTATAATCGCGTTCGCGATGAAATTTGGAAAGTAACCGGTTCACTTCCGACAGGCAAGGGAAAAACACGCAAAATGTTGCGTAAAATTGAAGAAAGTTTAAAATCTTTAATTGCTCCCGGCTTACTTTTTGATGAATTTGGATTCCGTTATTTTGGCCCGATTAATGGACATAATCTTAAATCATTAGTAAACACTTTAGAAAATATCAAAGGTATAAATACGCCGGTTTTGTTGCACATCGTTACTAAAAAGGGCAAGGGCATGCATTCCGCGGAATCTGATCCAGTTACATTTCATGGAGTGGCTCCGAACAACGGTAAACAAGCAACTTCCAGTTTAGAAAAACAAGTTGTTCCCTCCTTTCAATATGCTTTTGGTCAGATAGCCTGTGAAATTAGTCGTAATCGTGCCAATACGGTTTGCATTACCGCCGCGATGAAAGAAGGTACTGGATTAGTTCCTTTTTCCAAAGAATTTCCGCAACGATTTTATGATGTCGGAATCGCCGAAGGTCATGCGGTAACCTTTGCAGCTGGCATGGCCATGCAAAAAATGCGTCCAATTGTTGCAATTTATTCAACTTTTTTACAAAGAGCCTATGATCATATCATACATGATGTAGCCTTGCAAAAATTGCCTGTGATATTTTGTATGGATCGTTCCGGTTTAGTGGGCGAAGATGGCGCCACTCATCATGGAACATTGGATATTTCATATTCAAGATGTATTCCAAATATGATAGTATCGGCACCTTGTGATGGCAACGAATTGAGGAATTTGATGTATACTGCTCTTAATCAGACTAATTTACCCTTTATGATTAGATATCCACGGTCATCATCGATAAATTTTAATCCTAAAGGTCAGGCAGAATTGATACCAATTAGCAATTGGGAAAAAAGAGCAGCAGGTAAAGACCTTGTAGTTCTTGCCGTAGGATCAATGGTAGAAACAGCTTTAGCTGCCGCCGATGAATTAAAAAAGAAAAAAATTTCCTGTGAAGTGATTAATGCAAGATTTATTCAACCAATGGATGAAAAATATTTGGAATCTGCAATTAAAAAATTTAACAAAATTGTTACAATCGAAGAAGGTTCAATCGTTGGAGGTTTTGGCAGCGGTGTTTCAGCATGGTTATCTGAGAAAAATTATAAGGGAATTATTAAAAGATTTGGAATTCCACATAAATTTATAACACATGGCAAGCGTGAATTATTATTGCAAGAAGTTGGCTTGGATAAAAATTCGATAATTAATGAAATTAAAAGTCTAATGGCAAGTTAGGTTAAATGAAAAAAACAGATAAATCCAGTAATAGTATGGAGCGATGGTTGTCCGAAATTGCTACGGCAAAAAAACGTGATTATGATTTCAAAACTGTTAGTGGTTTAAAAGTTGATCCATTATATTTTCCACATGAATATAGTTCCGAATATTTAGAAAATTTTGGATTTCCCGGCCAGTACCCATTTACACGCGGTGTACATGCAAATATGTATCGTGGTAAATTGTGGACAATGCGGCAATTTGCCGGCTTCGGAACACCGGAAGAAACTAATAAACGCTTTCACTTTTTACTATCACAGGGACAAACTGGGCTCTCGGTAGCTTACGATATGCCAACTTTGATGGGTTACAACCCTGGGCATGACTTTGCCTTGGGAGAGGTCGGTAAATGTGGCGTGAGTGTTGCGTCATTGCGGGATATGGAAATTCTGTTTGATGGTATTGATTTAGGAAAAATATCGGTTTCTCAAACAATTAACGGTCCTGCGGTTATATTATTAGCATTTTACATTGCATTGGCGGAGCAACAAGAAGTTGATTTAGCCGCATTGCGAGGAACTCTGCAAAATGATATTTTAAAGGAATTTATTGCCCAAAAAGAATGGATTTTTCCGCCGCAGCAATCGATGAGAATTATTACCGACATGATGCAATATTGTGCGAAAAATATGCCGCAATATAATACCATTTCAATTTCAGGGTATCACATTCGGGAAGCTGGATCTACCGCAGCCCAAGAATTGGCATTTACTTTAGCTGATGGTTTTGAATATGTTGAACATGCCATTGCAGCTGGAATGGATGTCGATTCATTTGCACCACGATTATCGTTTTTCTTTAATGCACATTTAGATTTTTTTGAGGAAATTGCTAAATATAGAGCAGCACGAAGGATTTGGTCCAAACGATTGAAAAATAAATATAATGCTAAAAATGAGCGCTCATGGAAACTAAGATTTCATACGCAAACAGCCGGTTGTTCATTAACCGCGCAGCAGCCGGAAATAAACATTGCACGTACAGCATTTCAAGCTCTTTCAGGCGTGCTTGGCGGAACCCAATCTTTACATACCAATTCTATGGATGAAACTCTGGCTCTACCATCGCAAAAAGCGGCCGAAATTGCACTAAGAACTCAGCAATTAATTGCTTATGAGACAGGGGTGACAAATGTTATCGATCCGTTAGGAGGCTCATGGTTCATTGAAGCGCTTACAGATAAATTAGAATCTGAAGCTGAATCATATTTCAATCAAATAGAAGAATTTGGCGGTGTTATTCCCGCGATTGAAGCCGGATTTTTTCAACAAGAAATTGCAAAATCGGCTTCCGCATATCAAAAATTGGTAGATGAAAAAAGACGAATTGTTGTTGGTGTAAATGAATTCATCAAAGAAAATGAGGATATTGAAATACCGATTCTTGAAATTGATAAAGCAACCGAAGATAAACAGAGAAAAGCAATTCGTACTTTACAAAAAAATCGTGATAACAATAAAGTTAAACTTACACTTGCAGAAGTGGAGCAAGCCTGTAATAGCACCGCGAATATTATGCCATCAATTATAAAAGCAGCTAAATCATATGCAACTCTTGGTGAAATAGTTGACACCATGAAAAAAGTTTTTGGAGAATGGCAGGAGTCATCAATATTTTAAATTAATTAGACCATTTTTTAAAGGAGAAAAGGAATATGCCTCGCAAAATTGTACATGTTGTCGGAACCGGAACCATTGGTGAACCATTGATTGGATTATTGGCAGATTATCACGACCAATTGGGGATAGATGAAGTAACATTTCACAAAAATTCAGCGGTTAAAAGCGATTCATCGAAAATTAATGGATTACTACATCGCGGAGCGCGCTTAGCGGTTGACGAAAACAAATTTAAAGCTTTTAAAGACTTAGGGATGGATGCTGATTTTGAATCGGAGGAAGCGATAAAACGGACAACAGTTGTGATTGATTGTACGCCGCGTGGTGTTGGTCATAAAAACAAGGAAAAATATTATCACAAATTTGATGATACCGTAAAAGGATTTATGGCGCAAGGCAGCGAACATGGATTTGGCAAACAATATGCGCGCGGAATCAATGATAAGGCTTTGACTCCAAAGGATCAATTCATCCAGATCGTAAGTTGTAATACGCATAATTTGTCGTGCATCGTTAACACTGTTGGTTTAAATGGACAAAAAGATAATCTAATTGAAGGAAGGTTTGTTTGTATTCGTCGTGCTAACGATATAAGTCAGCCGACTAAATTTATACCGGCTCCGCAAGTAAATACGCATTTAACAGCTAAATACGGTTCTCATCATGCGCAGGATGCAGCAGAATTATTTCAAACAATGGATATTAATTTAGATTTATTTTCATCAGCGATGAAAGTGAACAGCCAGTACATGCATGTAGTTTGGTTCAATCTCAAAGTAGAGAATCCAATCAAATTAGATGAAGTGAAGGATTTACTAACAAAAAACCGGCTTGTCGCACTGACAAATAAAGATGTAACTAGTACGGTGTTTTCCTTTGGCCGTGACCAAGGTCATTACGGCAGGATTTTAAACCAAACAGTGGTTGTTGAACAAACCCTTACCGTTAGAAATAATCATGAAATTTCCGGATTCTGTTTTACTCCGCAAGATGGCAATTCAATATTGAGTAGTATTGCTGCAACTGAATGGTTCTTATATCCGCATTCTTATGAGGATAAAATTATGTGTCTATCAGAATTTTTCTTTGATTACATTTGAGTACTAATTATCATAAAATAACAGCCGGTCCTTTCCAAGAGAATGGTTACATTGTTGAGAATTCTAGCAATTCCACCTGTTTAATTATTGATCCGGGTTTCAGCCCTGAATTGTATATCAATAAGATTGAAGGAAATGGTCTTAAACCTGTGGCAATACTCAATACACATGGCCATCTTGATCATGTTCACGCTGTTCAACCGTTGAAAGATTATTTTAAAATCCCCTTTTATATTCATACCGATGAAAAAATTATCCTCGACCATTACACACAAAGTTGTGTTAGATATGGCTTTCCTCCCAATCAGACGCCGCATGTCGACTTTTGGATAGATGATTCAAATAATTTATCAATTGATGAATTTAATATCAAGATAGTGCAAACTCCCGGACATACACCTGGAGGTATCTGTTTTCAAATAAATAATGATATTTTTACGGGTGATACATTATTTAAAGGATCGATTGGTCGAACCGATTTGCCAGGCGGTAATTATACTTTATTAATGAAATCGCTCGGAAAATTAATAGAAAATACGGCCGATGATATAGCCGTTCATCCTGGACATGGAATGAGTAGTACAATAGATTTTGAAAAATCATCGAATCCGTTTTTGCAGGGATTATAGTAAAAAATGAAAGTAACTGAATATTTCAAACAATCGAAAAAAACGCTATTTAGCTATGAAATAATTCCGCCTATTCGGGGACGCAGCATTGATGGAATATTTAAACTGATTGAACAATTATTACCATTTGATCCACCCTTTATTGATCTAACAAGCAGATCAGCTGAAATATATTATGAAGATCTTGGAAATGGTGCATTACGACGGCATACTAAAAGAAAACGACCGGGTACCATAGGGTTAAGTGCCGCTATAAAAAACCGCTATAATATTGAAACTGTACCACATATTCTCTGCAAGGGATTCACAAAAGAAGAAACTGAAGATGCCTTAATTGAATTGAATTTTTTAAATATAAATAACGTATTAGCAATTCAAGGCGATGAATTACGGCAATTATCAAAAGAGGATACTGGCAAAACGCATAATTTCTATGCTTCGGATTTAGTAAGTCAAATAATGGATATGAATAATGGACGATATTTGGAACAATTAAATGATGCATCACCGACTGACTTCTGTATTGGAGTTGCCGGCTACCCTGAAAAACATATTGAAGCTCCAAATATTGACAGTGATATAAAATTTCTGAAACAAAAAGTAGCCGCCGGTGCCGACTACATTGTCACGCAAATGTTTTTTGACAATAAAAAATATTTTGATTTTGTACAACACTGCCGTTCAGCCGGAATTAACATCCCGATAATTCCCGGGATTAAAATTATTACGCGTGAGAGTCATTTGAAGACTATTCCAAGAACCTTCAACATTGATATTCCTCCCAAATTGTCAGATAAAATTGTTAGGCAAAATAAAGATAAAATTTATCAAATTGGTGTAGATTGGGCGGTGCAGCAATGTCAGGAATTGGTTGATGCTCAAGTTCCTTGTATACATTTCTATATCATGAATACTGCTCGCGAGGTTGCCGAGGTCGTTTCAACATTTCACAAATAATACAGCAGGATTACACAAATCAACAATTTTTTAACGCGTTTTATCAGTGATTTAGAAGAATCAAAATTAATTGTTCCTTATGATAAAATAGTGGTAGCCGTCTCGGGCGGAATGGATTCAATGTTTCTTCTGAAGATGCTATCACAAATAATGAAGAGTTGGAATATTAAATTGCTAATTGGACATATCAACCACAATATTCGTAAAAAAGCGCATTTTGATGAAAAATTTGTTAAAACCCAAGGTGAAAAAGTGGGAATTCCTGTTGCGGTAAAACGTCTTGATTCTTCGAATCGAAAAAGTGGAGATAGTATCGAAGCATGGGCCAGGGAAAATCGCTATGCGCGATTAGAAGTTATTAGACAAGAAAATAGTTTTGATAAAATTGCTACCGGACACCACGCCAATGATCAATTGGAAACGATTTTACAAAGACTTAGTGAAAAAGCCGGGGTTGGTGGTTTGCATGGTATTCATGTGCAGTATAAAAAAATTATCAGACCGATTTTAAATTTCACCAAAAATGATATTATCCAAGAAACAAAAAGAAGAAAAATTAAGTTTGTTCATGATGAAACTAATGATAATCTCGAGCATCCACGGAATTTTTTTCGCCATAAAGTAATTCCAAATTGGGAATCACGCTATCCGAATTTAGCAAAATCATTCCAATCGGTAAGTGACTCGGGAGCATCTTCGCAAGCCGTTATAGAATATTTTCTTGATAAATTAATTGAAGATATTGTAGTTAGCACCAAAAATATTTCAATAAACAAAATTGAAAATAGGATTACCCGTAACAAATTTGATATATTACCAAATACAATTAAAATGTTACTTTTTAAACGAATCCTTAAGGAACTCCCTTGGCGACGAAAACTATGGAATGAGATTGATAGAATAATAAACTCTGCTAAAATTGGAAAAATATATAAATTTGATAATTTTAACATACTAAAAGATAGAGAAGAATGGATTGTTAGGCGTGACTTTGACATTAGTTTTAGTAAATTTAAGGTTAAAATTGATGAATCAATCAATATTAACGGTATTAAATTTTCAATTTACGAGGTCGAAAAAATATCATTCTTAAAAGATCCAAATGTTGAATATATTGATGTTGATAAAATCAGAGGGAAAAAGTTAGAGTTAAGACTTTGGCAAACCGGTGATAAATTTTTACCATTTGGTATGAAAGGCCAAAAAAAGGTAAGCGATTATTTAACAGATAAAAAAATGAATCAGTTTGATAAGCAAAAACAATTTGTATTAACTGCAGATAAAGAAATTATTTGGTTGTGCGGCCATAGAATTAGTGAAGCTGTCAAAATTGATCCAAATTCAAAACGCTATTTAAAACTATCAATTAAGACAAATGTTGAGTAAAAATGAAATTATATGGTTATGATTTAACAACACTGATTTCAAAGGCCGAGATAGAGGAACGCATCAAACAAGTTGCTTCCGAATTATCGTTAAAATTTAAAAGTGAAATTCCAATATTGATTGGCGTATTAAATGGCAGTTTTATTTTTCTATCGGATTTGATGCGCCAATTGACAATCGATTGCGAAATAGATTTTATTAAAATATCTTCATACGCCGGGACAAAATCCACGGGAACGGTAATACTATTAAAAGATATTTCAGCTAATATTACCGATCGACATGTAATTATTGTTGAGGACATAATTGACTCCGGATTAACAATAAGGTTTTTACGCGAACGTCTGCAGGGAGCTTTACCAAAATCAGTTACAATTGTAACATTATTGCTCAAGCCCGAAATTGCTAAATTAGATTTTAAGGTAGATTATGTTGGATTTGAAATTTCCCCCGAGTTTGTAGTGGGCTATGGATTAGATATTAATCAAAAATTACGTCATTTACCTGAGATTTACCGGTTGGAAGAATAATTATGACAGAAAAAAAATCAACTAAAAATATTAAAAGAACAACCAGAAAAAAACCTAAAAATGGAAGCAAAACGCCACTTGATTTAAAATCAAATTTTCAATGGAAAAAGGCGGTTAAAACATCGCTGGTTTGGTTAACAATAATTATTGCCGCCATTTTGATTTCTGGAATATTTACAAAAAATGGTAAAAAAGAAGTCGAGGTCGAATATTTTCAATATCAAGAGTATTTGAAAAACGGTCAAATTGCTAAAGGCACCATCATTGAAAATAAATTTCACGGTGAGTTCAAAACTGCTCAAGATGTAGATACAAAATACGGAACTGTTGAAAATGCAGAACGATTTTTTGTGTCGCTACCGCTATTAGATCGGGAAACACTCGCAGAATGGGATGAATATAATTTAGAATACAACTTCAAAGAAAAATCTACTGATTGGACAAGCTATTTGATTAACATGCTTCCGTGGATTATACTGATTGGATTTTGGATTTTTATAATGCGGCGAATGCAAGGTGGCGGTGGCGGAATGAAAAATGTATTCAACTTTGGCAAAAGTCGCGCAAAAGCGATGACAACCAATCTACCAAAAGTTACTTTTGCGGATGTAGCCGGTTGCGTTGAAGCGAAGGAAGAATTAAAAGAAATTATTATATTTTTAAAACATCCTAAGCGAATTCAAAGATTAGGTGCAACCATTCCAAAAGGTGTACTCCTATTGGGAGCACCCGGAACTGGAAAAACTTTGTTGGCACGGGCAGTAGCAGGGGAAGCAGGTGTTCCATTTTTCAGTTTAAGTGGTGCTGACTTTGTTGAAATGTTTGTAGGTGTTGGTGCATCGCGAGTGCGCGATTTATTTGAACAAGGTAAAAAACATGCCCCTTGTATAATATTTATTGATGAATTAGATGCAGTTGGCAGACAACGCGGTGCCGGTTTAGGCGGCGGGCATGATGAACGCGAACAAACTTTAAATCAGTTGTTGGTCGAATTAGATGGTTTTGAGGAAAATTCAAATGTAATCGTGATGGCAGCAACTAATCGACCGGATGTACTGGACAAAGCCCTGTTAAGGCCGGGGCGATTCGATCGGCAAGTGGTTGTTGATGTACCTGATTATCGCGGACGATTAGGTATATTGCAAGTTCATGCCAAGAAAATTATATTGAATAAAAATAAAGTTGATCTAGAAGAACTCGCCAAGGGCACGCCTGGCTTGGTGGGGGCTGATTTAGCAAACCTAATCAATGAGGCCGCCCTCCTTGCTGCTCGCAAGAAAAAGAAATCTGTTGATATGGAAGATTTAGAGGACGCTCGCGATAAAGTAATGATGGGCGTGCAACGAAAAAGCGTTATTCTTTCGGATGAGGAAAAGAAATTGACTGCTTATCACGAAGCAGGGCATGCTTTAGTTGCCTCAAAGATTGCCGGAGCTGATCCTGTGCACAAAGTTTCGATAATTCCGCGTGGTCGAGCCCTGGGTATCACAATGCAATTACCTATTGATGAAAGGCATGGTTATTCAAGAAAATATGTAGAAGGCCGATTGGCAATTCTCTTGGGAGGTCGCGCAGCCGAACGTAAAGTGTTCAATGAGTTAACTACCGGTGCCGGTAGTGACATTGAGCAAGCAACTGTAATTGCTAAAAAAATGGTTTGCGAATGGGGTATGAGTGATTTACTTGGTCCGATGACATTCGGCAAGAAAAATGAAGAAATTTTTCTTGGACGCGAAATTCAATCGCATCGCGATTATAGCGAAGCAACTGCCAAAATGATTGATGAAGAAGTAGTTCGAATAATTCGAAATGCGCAGAAAAAAGCTCATAAAATTTTGGATTCTGAGGAAAAAATATTACACTTAATGGCTGAAGAATTAATTAAATATGAGACTATTGATGATGACGACATAAAACGAATTTTAAGCGGAAAACCACTTATCCGCCGACAAAGAGTTGCAAATAGTGCCCCCTCAAAAGCTAAAAAATCGCAAAAGAAACCAACCACTATTCAAGGTAAAAAAACAGTATCAAAAAATATTAGAAGAAAACGAACCAAGCCGAAAACTCCGACTACCAAAAATACTTAACTTAGTGCAAAACATCTTGCTATGAACGCTGACAAATTTAATAATTGGTTGAGAGCAAATGTTAAAGCACCACTGGTGATGGGTATATTAAACGTTACTCCAGACTCATTTAGCGATGGTGGTCAGTTTAATAATATTAAAAATGCATTAAATCATGTCAGAAACATGGAAAAAGTTGGTGTCGATATAATTGATATTGGTGGTGAATCGACCCGACCCGGTGCAAAGCCAATTAGTATTGATGAAGAACTTGCACGAGTTATTCCAGTAATTCAGAAAATTAGGGAAAAATCTGATATCGCAATTTCAATTGATACGCAAAAATCAAGAGTTGCGGAAGCTGCGTTGTTAGCCGGTGCAAATATTATCAATGATATTAGCGGGTTCCGAGCTGACAATGAAATGATTTCAATAGCCCGGGAATTTGCCGTACCGGTAATAGCAATGCATATGTTGGGTACGCCTCAAACCATGCAAGTCAATCCACAATATTCAAATTTAATGGAAAATTTATGCAATTTTTTTAAAGAAAGGATTGCAACTCTGACTGAAAATGGAATAAAAAAACATAATATTATTCTTGACCCAGGGATTGGTTTCGGCAAAACAAGCTCTGATAATTTTGAAATAATACGCGAATTACGGCAGATTACAGCACTCGGATTTCCCGTTTTGATTGGTACTTCACGCAAATCATTTATCGGAAGAACTTTGAACGTATCTCCTCGAGGAACAGAAATGGGGACAGCCGCAACAGTAACTGCGTCAATCCTGCATGGAGCAAATATTATTCGCGTACATGATGTGGAAAAAATGGTTGCAGTGAAGATAATTGCTGAGAAGATATTGAGATAAAAAAATCGAACAAGTGTTTGAATTCAGTGTTAATTTAAGGTGATTTATTTGATGCAAAAAGATAATGGAATTATTTAAAATTGGTTTTTTAAGCGTATCACTGGTCGATATAATTGACTTACTTTTAGTAAGTTGGTTGTTCTTCAAAGTTTATCAATATTTTAAAGGTACCCGCGCCGGTCAAATGTTGATTGGTTTAATTATTTTGTTAATTGCCTCTTTTGTTTTTAACTCGCTTGGATTTTCAGCAACATCTTGGTTAGTAAATCAATTTGAAACGGTATGGGTGGTTACCTTTGTAATTTTATTCCAACCGGAAATTCGTAGAATGCTCATCTATGTTGGACAGAATCGCTTTTTCCGGTCAATTTTTAGAGTTGATACAGCGAAATCGATTGAAGCGATTGTTGATGCAGTTAATCAAATTATTGATCGTGGTTGGGGCGCATTAATCGTTTTTCAACGAGAAACTGGGCTTAGAATGTATAAAGACGCCGGGATGCCGCTTAAAGCTGAAGTTACCGCACCGCTTGTTATTTCTATATTTAATCCGACTTCGCCTATGCACGATGGCGCAATCATAATCCAAAATGAAATAATTGAAGCCGCCGCCTGTATTTTGCCGTTAACTGAAAGCACAATGATAAATCCAGAGATGGGGACACGGCATCGTGCAGCGCTTGGTTTATCCGAAGAAACAGACGCTTTAGTAGTTGTAATATCCGAGGAAACTCATCGAATTTCGGTGGCGGTTGATGGACGTCTTATTAATCTTGGCCAAGATGAAATGGCATTGCGTCGTTTTTTAAATGACAGATTGTTTATTTCATCCGGTGATTAAAAACTAATATTTGGATTTCGGATATACTTTCCAGTTTATAATTTTTAATAAGGTTCAACATTTAAAATAAAATGGTACTTTTTTATACAATTGCCAGTGTCCTGATAATTAGCGCACTATCCTTGGTTGGAATATTTACACTGTCTCTCAATGTTAATCGACTAAATAGATTAATACATTATTTAGTTAGTTTTGCTGTCGGAACTCTGTTAGGAGGATCTTTTTTGCATTTGTTGCCAGAGATAATTTCTGCCTCAGGTAAGTTTTCCACATTTACGGCTTTGCATGTGCCTTTTGGAATATTAATCTTTTTTAGTTTGGAGAAATTTGTTCGCTGGCGACATTGCCATGAAATAAATTGCGAGGAACATTCTAAACATCTTGTACCTATGAACTTACTTGGCGATGGATTACATAATTTTATGGACGGGTTGATCATAGGTGCGTCTTATTTAGTAAGTATTCCAGTTGGTGTAGCGACAACTATTGCAATTGCTTTTCATGAACTTCCGCAAGAAATGGGCGATTTTGGTGTACTTGTGCATGGTGGTTTTAAAAAAACTAAAGCGTTACAATATAATTTCTTAATTTCATTATTGGCGGTTGCGGGCGCTGTCATTGCCGTTTTAGTAGGGCCGCGCATATATATGTTCATTGATGCTTTAATTCCGATCACAGCCGGTGGATTTATTTACATTGCGTGTTCAGATTTAATTCCTGAATTACATCGCAAAGACAAAGCGATTGAATCTATAATTCAAATCGTTTTCATCATACTGGGACTTGCGGTGATGTGGGCACTAAAAGTTCTTATATAAATTGAATAATCTATCTTATTTTAATTAATAATATTTTAAATTTTCCAAATGAATATTACTGATTTAAAAGCTCGATTCAACAATTCTGAAGCGAAGTATAAAGAATTGCGGAGGCATCTTTGACTTCGAATCTAAACATTCAAAACTGAGTAAACTGCGTAAAGAATCATTGGCGGCTGACTTTTGGAATAACAATAATCGTGCTTCATCAGTGTTAAAGAGAATATCCTTAATTGAGAAGGAGTTGGAATTATGGCAAGATTTGAAACGCCGTCATGGTGATTTAGAAGTTTTATTTGAATTTGCTGAAAGTGGTGAAGCGTCAGAAACAGATATAACCGTTGAATTATCGGAATATGAAGCTGATATTAATGAAATTGAGTTAAAATTAAAATTAGGTAGTGAGCAGGATTCGTCGAATGCAATTTTGTCAATTCACCCAGGAGCTGGTGGTACTGAAAGCCAAGATTGGGCTGATATGTTGTATCGACTTTATTCCAGATGGATCGAACGGAAAAAATTCAAAAAAATTATAATTGATTATCAACCGGGTGATGAAGCCGGTCTCAAAGACATTACCATGGAAATTCATGGTGATTATGCCTATGGATTGTTAAAAGCGGAAGCCGGTGTTCATCGTTTAGTGCGAATATCACCCTTTGATGCTAATAACCGTCGGCATACATCGTTTGCCTCAGTTTTCGTATATCCGTTAACCGATGATGAAATTGAAATTGAACTAAATCCGGCGGATTTGCGAATTGATACTTATCGCGCTAGTGGTGCCGGTGGTCAGCATGTGAATCGAACTGATTCAGCGGTTCGAATAACACATATTCCAACAGGAACAGTCGCACAGTGCCAAAATGAAAGATCACAGCATAAGAACAAAGCACAGGCGCTTAAAGTATTAAAAGCAAGATTATTACAAATAGAATTGGATAAGGAAAAGGAAGCAAATAAGGAGCTTGAAGATCAGAAATTGGATATTGGCTGGGGAAGCCAAATAAGATCCTATGTTTTTCATCCTTATAACATGGTTAAGGATCATCGTACAAAAGTTGAAATCGGTAATGTGCAAGCCGTTATGGATGGTGATATCGATAAGTTTATCCATGCTTGGCTATTGCAGCAAATTGATAATAAATGATTCAAAGGAAATACTATGACTGAAGAACATCGTAGTTTACAGCAAATAATTGATTTTCGCTTGGAGAAATTGAACAAGCTTCGCTCAAATGGTGTGAATCCATATCCTTATACATTTGCTGTATCGCGTAAAAGTGCGGAAATAATTGAGAATGCCGACAAATTAGTTAATAAAACAGTCTCAGTAGCGGGCCGTATTATGTCATTAAGGAAAATGGGCAAAGCAGCGTTTTGCCATTTGCAAGATGATGCAGGCCGTATTCAAATATATGTTCGTCGTGATGATGTCGGTGAAAAAAAATATACTAATTTTAAACTATTAGATATCGGTGATTATCTTGGGATTGAAGGTTACATTTTTAAAACCAAAACTGGTGAAACATCTGTCCATGCCGAAAACCTGACGATACTTTCCAAAAGTATTCGACCAATTCCAATTGTTAAAGAAAAGGAAGGCGAAGAGTTCGATACCTTTGCTGATAAAGAATTGCGCTATCGCAATAGACATCTGGATTTAATTGTAAACCAACATGTTACAAAAACTTTTATAAAACGTGCAAAAATTATTTCATCGGTAAGGAATTTTTTGGATAAAAATCAATTTATTGAAGTTGAGACACCAATTTTACAGCCACTGTATGGTGGTGCCAATGCGCGACCATTTCTAACACATCATAATAGTTTGGATCGCAAGTTATATTTGCGGATTGCTGATGAACTTTATTTGAAGAGACTAATTATAGGTGGTTTTGATAAAGTATACGAATTAGCTAAAAACTTTCGCAATGAGGGCGTTGACCGCAACCATAATCCGGAATTTACTTCCTTGGAATTTTATCAAGCTTATGTTGATTATCAGTACATGATGGATTTTGTGGAAAGGCTCGTACGTGCGGTGGCCAAAAAGGTTGGCAATTTAAAAATTACCTGGGAGAATTTAAAAATTGATCTATCCAAAAAATTTGAGCGCAAGCCCATATTTTCCTTGCTAAGTGAAACAGCGGGCGCGGATGTTTCAAAACTGAATGAAAAAGATTTGCAGAAAGTTTGTGAAAAGAACAAAATTGAGTATTCACCCAATTCAAATTATGGACAATTGTTAGATTTATTGATGAGTAAATTAGTTGAGCCGCAGCTAATCCAACCTACTTTTGTCATTGATTATCCAAAGGCAATATCACCTTTAGCGAAGCAGCACCGAGATGGAAATCCGGAACTGGTCGAACGATTTGAACTGTTCATCGGCGGAATGGAATTTGCGAATGCTTTTTCTGAACTTAATGATCCATTAGATCAACGTGAACGATTTGAAAACCAAGCTAAATTAAGTCAAGCTGGAGATGTCGAAGCACATCCAATTGATGAAAATTTCTTACAAGCCGTGGAATGCGGAATGCCACCGATGGGCGGCGTAGGCATTGGAATTGATCGATTAGTGATGTTGCTGACTAACAATCGCTGGATTAAAGATGTGATTTTATTCCCTACTTTACGCGACGGTAATTAAAAACCGCTCGCAATTATAATCTTGAAATTAATTAATCAGATTGCGTTTCGCCATTTAAAAGCTCCACAAAAGGGAAGTTTTACTACTTTTGCAACACTTTTAGCTATTATAGGTTTAGGACTTGGTATTGCCGCTTTAGTACTGACATTCAGCATTTTAGAGGGTTTTGAAACTACAATTTCGCAAAAAATAGCACAATTTGATGGGCATATCAGAATTGAACATTTTATGAATCAAACTTTGCAAGCACAAGATGCAAAATTAGACAGTGTATTTTTAAAAAGTCCGACAGAAATCTTTGTATTTTCGTTTATTCAGAGTCCTGCATTATTACGAAAGGGAGCAAATGCTGATGGCGTGATCGTAATTGGATTGGAAAAATCAGGAAGGGATAGTATTCTATCGACGATAATTGTAAGTGGTTCGACACAGTTAACCGATAAATCGATTATAATCGGCAAACGCTTAGCCGATGATCTAAATATTGCAATTGGTGATAAACTGGCATTATTTAATTTACAATCGATTGGAAACTTATCTATGCATAAAAGAATTGCCCAATTTAAAGTAACTGGGTTATTTCATTCAGGATTACTTGAGTATGATCAATCAGTTGTATACACAACTCTAAAGGATGCTCAAAGCATATTTAATGCTTCTGAAAAAGTTAGTGGACACATGATTTTTACACAGGATTTGGATGACATAAAATTGTTATATCAACATTTGGAGTCTGAATTGGGCTATCCTTATTATTTACTATCATGGAAAGATAAACATAAAATATTGTTCGATTGGATTGGAATACAAAAATGGCCAATCCTCATAATATTTGGAATGATATCTTTTGTAGGAATAGTAAATATTATTTCTTCTTTATCAATGATAATTATTGAAAAAATCCGAGAGATTGGTACATTATTATCACTTGGTATGAGAAAAAAACAAATTAAAAGGATATTTCTGATCGAAGGTTTGATGATTGGAGTTTTAGGCTCTGCTGTGGGATTGATAATCGCTTTGGGATTAGCATTTATTCAAATCAAATATCAAATATTCACTTTGCCGGAAGATATCTATTTTATGGATCATATTCCAATGAAAATTAATTGGACAAAAACATTAATTATAATCTTAATCGGAATTATTGCTGCACTTCTGGCATCATTGTGGCCTGTTCATCGTGCCAGTAAAATTCATCCTGCTAAAGCATTGCGATATGAATAAAGGATTTTATAAATGAACTTTTCTACATATATCGCCAAGCGATTTATGTTAGGTGGAAAAGGTGCCGGAGCAAGTAGATTCACCGGTTGGATTGCAATTATAGGGATGGCGATTGGATGTTTCGCTTTAATTATTTCAATTGCTGTATTAAATGGTTTTGAAATGCAAGTGGCTGTAAAAATAATCGGATTTGAGGGAGATTTACGTATCACAAAAATTGATCCGCAGAAATCCAAAGAGGTTGGAAAATATATTAAAAATACAAATGAGATTTCACAAATTGTTCCATTTATGGAGCGTAAGGGCATTGTAATCACTAGTGATAAAAACATAAGAATGGTATCATTCAAAGCAGTTCCTTTCGATCAGGTAACTCAATTTTACAACCTTGGTCTTGATTCCAAATCTTTACAAAATAATGCACCACACGTTTACTTGGGAACACTTTTAGCTGACCGCTTACAGGTTGAGGCTGGAGATGATTTAAAATTGATGAGTCCAATTGATAGCCCAATGCATTTTGGTTTACCACGCACAATAAATGCTGAAATTGCCGGAATTTTCCAAATTGATGTACTTGATTATGATGATCGCATCATTTTTATGCCATTGCACTATGGCAAACAATTGTTTTCTAGGAAAAAAAATATTGATGGATATGATACCAGACTTGCTGAACCAACAAAAATTAATGAATTAAAACAACAATTTAAAACACACTTAGGTACACAGGCAAAAATTGAAAGTTGGGGAGATATTCATAAAGGGTTATTTAGTGCAATGCGGATGGAAAGGATTGGTGCAATTATCGTGTTGAGCTTAATTATTTTGGTGGCCGCCTTCAATTTAACCTCAACCTTAGTGTTAGTTACGTATCAAAAAATTCGTGAGATTGGAATCCTACGCACATTGGGCACATCAGCTAAAGAAATAAAAAAAATCATAATTAAACAAGGCGTTATTATCGGTGGAATCGGAGCTGCAGTTGGACTTTTATTAAGTATTGGCATTGTCATTTTGCAAAATGTATACGGTTTTTTACCGCTCCCGAGCGATATTTACGCTTTTGATAAATTACCGATGATTCTTTCTCTCAGTGATGTAATCTTGGTACCGTTTATAGCATTTTTATTGATAATATTGGCATCCTATATTGCTGCAAAAAGAGCAATGCTAATCGAACCAAAAGAAGCAGTACATTTAGAAAAATGATTCTTGAAGCAAAAAATTTAAACAAAGCTTATCAAAATGGCAGCAAAAATTTGCCGGTTTTGGTCAATTTAAATTTAAAAGTTGCCGATCAGGAAACAATTACAATTATGGGTCCGTCCGGTTCAGGGAAATCTACACTGTTGCATATTTTAGGTACATTAGATAAACCCGATTCAGGATCTGTAATAATTAATGAAGAAGATATTAGTACTTTTAGCGAAAAACAGATTAGCAGATTAAGGAATCGTGATATCGGTTTTATTTTTCAGTTTCACCATTTGTTGCCGGAGTTTACGGCAATGGAAAATGTAATTATTCCTGCGTATATTTATGGTAATTCCGAGAATAAAATCAAAAAGACCAAAGAATTATTTGAATATGTTGGTTTATCGGAGCGTATGGAGCATTATCCGTCACAATTATCTGGAGGCGAACGACTGAGAGTTGCAGTTTTGAGAGCACTGGTGAATAATCCATCAATAATATTTGCCGATGAACCAACCGGCAATCTTGATGCTGAAAATGCTGAAAAATTGCTGCAATTATTTAAGAATATAAGTAATGACTTTCAACAATCTTTGGTAATTACTACCCATAACAAAGATGTCGCAAACCTTGGAGATAAGCAACTCTTGCTTCAAAATGGTTCGCTAAAAAACCTATAAGAACTATAAATTTTATTCAACTTTCTAAAATTTTCGCAATTTCTCTGCCATATATTATTACTTTTTCTATTATCTGCCATATTGTTAGACAAAATCACTTGGCATATTTATTGTAACTACTCAATAAAAAATTAAAATTAATTATTATTTAGGAGTTTATATGAGTAAAGGAAAAGACCGTACAGTTTATCGTAGTAATGGTAAATGGGCCCAGAAAAGAAATGATAAAGGCCGCGCTGCAAGTTTACATGACACACAAAAAGATGCGGAAGATAAAGCTCGTAGCATGTTAAGAAAACAAGGTGGAGGTGAACTTACCACCCAAGGTAGAGATGGAAAATTTAGAAGTAAGGATACTATTGCTCCTGGTAATGATCCACTCCCACCTCGAGACACAGAAAATTAATTATTTTGTAGAGGTATTTTATAATGTCAAAAATTATCGGTATTGATTTAGGAACTACCAATTCTTGTGTAGCAGTTATGGAAGGTGGCGAACCGACAGTAATTACAAGTCCAGAAGGTGGACGAACCACACCATCAGTTGTAGCATTTACTAAAAAGAAAGAAAGATTAGTTGGCCAACCGGCCAAACGTCAGGCAATTACCAATCCTGAAAATACGGTCTATTCAATTAAAAGATTTATGGGTCGTATGTACAATGAAGTCGGCACAGAAATTGAAGAAGTACCATACAAAGTTAGTAAAACTAAAACGGGTGCTGTAACAGTTGAAGCCGGCGGAAAAGAATATACACCACCTGAAATCAGCGCAATGATTTTACAAAAGATGAAGCAGATGGCTGATGAACATCTTGGTACAAAAGTTACTGATGCAGTTATTACGGTTCCAGCTTATTTTAATGATTCCCAGCGGCAGGCCACCAAGGATGCCGGTAAAATCGCCGGTTTAAATGTGCGCAGAATAATTAATGAGCCAACTGCAGCTGCATTATCTTATGGATTAGATAAGAAAAAAGATGAAAAAATTGCCGTTTTCGATTTAGGAGGCGGGACATTTGACATATCCGTTTTAGAACTTGGCGATGGTGTATTTGAAGTTAAATCCACTAATGGCGATACACATCTCGGAGGTGATGATTTTGACCAAAAATTAATTGAATGGGTGGCCGGTGAATTTAAGAAAAGTGATGGCATCAATCTTAGAAAAGATCCTATGGCATTGCAAAGATTGAAAGAAGCCTGTGAAAATGCCAAGAAGGAATTATCATCATCAATGCAAACTGAAATTAATTTGCCGTTCGTCACTGCAGATTCTTCAGGACCTAAACATCTAAATAGAACACTAACCCGTGCAAAATTTGAAGAATTAACGAAAGAATTATTAAACCGTACAATTGAACCATGTAAAAAAGCCCTTAAAGATGCTAGGTTAACTGCCAAAGACATTGATGAAGTAATTCTGGTTGGCGGTTCAACACGAATCCCAAAAATTCAGCAAATTGTAAAAGATATTTTTGGTAAAGAACCAAATAGAAGTGTCAATCCTGATGAAGTAGTAGCTGTAGGTGCTGCAATACAAGGTGGAGTTTTAGCCGGTGAAGTAGACGATATCCTGCTTTTAGATGTTACCCCTTTGTCACTGGGTATTGAAACATTAGGCAATGTTACGACCCAATTAATTGAACGTAACTCGACCATTCCAACTAAAAAATCACAGGTATTTAGTACCGCAGCCGATAACCAAACAACCGTAGAAATTCACGTTTTACAGGGTGAACGGCAAATGTCTGTTGATAATAAAACGATTGGCCGATTTCATCTTGATGAAATCCCTCCGGCACCACGTGGAATACCACAGATTGAGGTAGCATTTGATATTGACGCTAATGGAATATTAAATGTAAGTGCAAAAGATAAAGCCACCGGTAAGGAGCAGAGTATTCGCATTGAAGCATCGAGTGGATTGTCTGATGACGAAGTTGAAAAAATGATAAACGATGCTAAGAAACATGAATCTGATGATAAGAAAAAGCGCGAAGAAATCGATTTGAAAAATCAATCGGAACAATTGGTTTATCAGACTGAAAAAAATCTTAAAGAGTTTGAAGATAAACTTGATGACGCGGATAAAAAATCTTTAACTGATGCGTTAGAGAAGCTTAAAACAGCCAATTCGGGGACGAACGTTGATGATATCAAATCAGAAATGGAAAATCTTAATCAAGTTTGGTCAGGTTTAGCTTCAAAGATGTATGATACTGCTAAAACCGATGATGCACAAACCGCTGAAAAATCTGAACCGAAATCTACCGGCAAAGGTAAAAAAGGTGATGATGAAATCGAAGATGCGGATTTTGAGATAGTTGATTAATTAAATAAATTGGCTTATAAAAACCCTCAAGTTTTTTAATCCTTGAGGGTTTTTTGTATGTGGAACTACTCTATCCGATTGTTGTAAACTTGAGTAGCACATTTATTAATGAAGAACTTATTTAAATTAATTCTACTACTGTTAATACCAATTGTAGGAATCCTTATTCTTTCTTACCCGGGAGTATGGAAATATCGTGTGGAAAATATAATAAATCGAAAAGTTTTAAAGGAAACTGGTTGGAATCTATCGATTGGTAAAATAGACGGACATTTGCTTAAACAAGTTGAAAGCCATAATGTGAAAATAACACATGATAATGGAACAGATATTTGGATACCTAAATTGAATGCTCAGTTTAATATGTTGCGTTTATTGTCTGGGGATTTACATCTAAAAGAGACGAATATTAGCGATTTTGATTTGCAGGTATCTAATCAAGAAAATGGTGACAAAACTGTATTAAAACTTCCTGATTTAAATTACTCAAAATTTCCGGTGACCATTGACCGATTAATTTTTAATGGTATTTTGAATATTATTTTCAGTGATACAACTCATCGTGTGAGTATAGATTTTTTAGGTTCAATTCACCCAAGAAGCACAGGACTAAACATCAATATCGACTCTCTGGGTACAAAACATGTTGATTTAAAAGATAATTTTACGATCGCTGATACCAAAATAAATATCCACAATCGTCAAATTACGATTAATCCTTTAGGTGGTACTTTTGCGGATGTAAAATTTGGAGGGGAATTAAAATTTAGTCAGTCTGAAAAACAAAATTTAAGCGGCAATATCAATTTAGCAAATATCGTCATACCGGAAAGATTATTTGCTAAAACTCCCTTGCAAGTAAAATTTTCAGAATTCAATTCCAATATAAAATTTGATACTGATTTTGCAAATTATTCGGGCGTTGTATCATTGAATAACAATTTAGGTCTTGATATGATCGGTGATTTTAATGTTACCAAACAGCCCAATAGGTGGCTAGCTCAGCAGATTTTGTTACAAGGCGAAAGTGCTCAGTTGTTTGTTCACGGTGACATGATTAACAATTCGAGAATTAATGCATCAATCGATTTAGATCATTTGGATTTAAGTCAATGGCTTAAGCAACAGCAAATCACAAATATTTCAGGAAATGCTAATTTAGAAACTATAATCGAGGATGGTAATCTAAATTATGCGGCTTTAGAATTGAAAACTCAGGAATCGGCCTTGTTCGAAAAGGATACAATATTGGTTAATGGTGCTTTTGTTTATGAAAATGGTCAAATCAATATACCTGATTCGCTGAATATTGTAGTCGGACCGAGTTCTGTGAATGCGATTGGAAGTGTTAATTTTACCAATAAAGAATTGGATTTGGACCTAAACTTGCGTAATGCTGATGTTTTTATTGTAAATAATTTTTGGAGTGATTCATTAAAAAATGGAACAATTGCAGGAGATATTAAATTATCCGGTGATATTAATAATCCTGAAATTGTTGGAAATGTAATTGGAAAAAATATAAAATATAGGGATTTTCAATTATCAGAAATTGAATTGGACGGTCGCCGCTTACTTAAAAATAATAATTATGGATTTGCAAAAGTAAAATTAGCGGAGGCGCAATGGAAAAATCTTGAAGTAGACAGTGGAAACTTAGATGTTACATTTAAAAATAATGAAATACATTTCAATAATTTAGATTTCAAAAATAACAATGATTATCTCATTTCTTCTGGTGTTATTGATACTAATAATGTATTCCACATTGAAAAAATCAAATCATCCTATGATCAACACTATTTCACAAATATAACACCTATTAGCATTGGCTATAATAATAATGGAATTAAGATAAGTTCATTTAGAGCGCAACTTGATGACGGAGAAATCGAAGGTGAGATTATTTATAATAAATTGGTTAATGGTTCACTAAAATTTTCGAATATCGAATCGGAAATTTTCCACCCATTTATACAAGATAGTATTTATCATTTTACCGGTTCATCATCTGGTGAAATTTCCTTCTATGATTCTAATAGAATACAGAATTACAATATAAATTTATCATTGAAAAATGGTAAGTTAATTCAAGAACCATTTAATTTTATCGATGCTAATATGACCTACACCAACCAAGTGTTAGAGATCGCTAATTTGGTAATTACTGAAAATGATTCTTCACTAACGGAAATAAATGGTTTTATTCCTTTTGGCAAGACGCGTAAAACAGATTCTGTTGAGCTAAATACAAAATTCAGTAATACAAATATTAATACTATTACACAATTTATTCCTGATTGGTTTGCGATGTCTGGAAAGATATATGGAGATTTAAATGTTGTTGGTACCGGCGGTAAAATGAATAGCACTTATAATGTAACAATACAGGATGCCACCTTTGATAAAATTGCATTTGGAACGGTCAAATCGAGTGGTGTTTACGATGGCAAAAAAATTAATATTAATACGTTTTCATCCGATTTAAATAATGATCATTTTACCGGATATGGATACTTTCCAATTGATCTCAACATCCACTCGGACAATTTTGCAAATATAGCAGAGAATGATTCACTTTACATATTTTTAGAAGGAAAATCGACTAATTTAGATTTTATCACGGTATATTTCGATGAAGTTGATCGAGTCCAGGGGAAATATGAATTGAATTTAGAGCTTACAGGAATTTGGGATAGAATAATTAGAAATGGCAGTGTTGAAGCTCGAGATGCAACTTTATTTACCCCTCTGTTAGATGACCCGATTGCAAATCTTAAAGGCTTTGTGACAATTGAAAACAATCAATTTAAAATTGATAATTTCACTGGTAAAATGCATCGCAACGGCCGACGCGTCAACCGTAAAAAAGAAAATATTACAATCTCCGGCGGCATGGATATAACGAGTGTTTTTGAGCCGCAACTTAATTTCAAGGCCGAAGGAAAAGAAGCATATTTCCGCTCCTTGATTTATGAAATTGAAGGGATATCTGACTTTAATGTGAGCATTACCGGACAGGACACTATCCTTATTACAGGCGAGGCTGCTGTAATCGATGTTGAAATGTTTCAGGATTTAGTGGCCAATGAACTTGGTATATTACCTGAAGAGGACGGCACTACTACTATTCAATATAAAATGGATTTCCCTATAAAAGGCAAATTAACTTTGACTAATGATCAGTTGGATATTGATTTAATTGGTGATGTTAGCATTAATCAAATTGGCGATCGTGAGGCTGACTATGCAGGTGAACTGTCTATTGAACAAGGGGAATTCTACTATTACGGCGATGTGTTTACAATCACTGAAGGCAGTTTGACATTTGATAATCATGGTTTCAATCCCTTTCTTGATATTTCTGCCAATACAACCATCGACAAGGAACAAATCAACGTAAATATTACCGGTAATATTGAGAATCCAATTTTGACTTTTACGTCAGAAAGCGGTTTTTCGCAAAGCGATATTTTAGAATTATTAACTTGGCGTAAGAAATTTGAAGAACAAGACCAAACAACCGAAGGCATTAGGAAACAAGCAAGTGGATTAGTTTTATCATGGTTTGGTAGTCAATTGGATAGAAATATTATTGAACTGTCCGGATTAAATCAACTTGGAATTTTAGAGAATGTTGATATACGCGGAACTTCGGGGCTTTTGACGGCCGGAGAAGATTTCGAAATTTCTGCGCCAATTTCTCAGAATGTTGCTTTCAACTATGCTTATCGACGTCCATTTGGATTACAAGAATCGCGGCATAAATTGGGTGTTGAACTACGTTTGAATCGATATTTATCGTTAGTCGGCAATATTGATCGAAGTGGCTACATGCATGTAAAATATCGTTTACGCTATGCACATTAAGTTATGAAAAAAGCGACTTTTGTATTAATTGTTACTTTATTTGTTAATTTAGGTCACACCCAAGATAACTCGGTAAAAAAAATAAATAAAATAAATTTGATTGGTGTTAGCTCTTTATCAGAGAAACAAATCCGGGATGTTTTGCGGGTTCATGAACCCAGATTTCTTTCTACAATAACTTATGACCGCAGATTAATAAAGTTAGATGCCATCAATATAAAAACACTGTACATTTCTGAAGGATTTCTTGGTGTTACCGTAAAAGATTCAGTTGAAATTTTACCTGACAGTTCGAACATATATTTTATTATTAATGAAGGAAAACAATACTTTATTAAATCTATAACTGTTGAGGGAAACCAGATACTAAGCAAATCGAGTATTTCAGATATTTTAGAATTAAAATCTGGCGATGTTTACAATCCTGTTAAAACGAATTTAAATTTTCATTTATTAGAAAATAGATATCATGAGATTGGAAAATTGTTTGCATCAATAAAAATAAGTGATTCAATCGCAGATTCAGTTGATATTTTTGTATCCATTGCTGAGGGGCCTGATGTATATATAAATAGATCAAGTATTAAAGGCATCGGGAACATAAATTCCAAAATTGTTCAACGCGAATTATTATTTAAAAATGGCGATAAATACAATCAATCAGATATTACAAATAGTCAGCGGCAATTATTACAAACCGGAATTTTTTCTGTGGCCAATATAATCCCGATAAAACTTACACAAAATGATTCTTTAGTGAATATGCTGATTGAATTAAGAAAATTTAAACAGTTTGAGTGGATTTCGGAAGGTGGCTATTACCCAATTGAATTCTACGAAGGAACGGAGCCTGCATTGGGTGCCGGTGTGCATATGGAATGGCGGAATAGAAGTTTATTCCAAACGGCGACGAACTTATCCTTAAAGTTAAGCGGCCAAAGTTTAATTAGCAATAAGACCTTAAATCCCAAAATGAGATTTGATTTTAGTTTAGCTAATCCATGGATTTATAAAATCAAAGTTCCCACCAAAGCACAATTATATTTTGAAATATTCAAAGATTACCTATCAGATGGTGTCTATGTAACACGCTATGGTATTAATTTAAAAAATACCTACTATTTGGATAAAATAGATAGGATATCTTTTATAGAAACGCGGTTAAACCTTGATCGATTTTCAAGAGATGATATAGTTATTTTAGGTTATATTAATGACCAATATTTTATTGATAGCACACGAAGTGTCCGAAAGATAAATGTTGAAAAACATTCGTTTCAAATTAATTTTAGGTTAGACAAATCTGATAATATTTTGTATCCTACCAAAGGATTCATGTATTTGGGCCAAATTAATTCGACCGGTGGAATTTTGGGCGGAAATCGAGATTTCCTAAAATTAGATTTTGGATTTAGGGCGTATCGGCCAATTTATAAATCTATTATTTTAGGGTCGCGTATTAAATTTGGAGTAATTAGAGGGTGGGATGAAGACTATACAGATTATTTATATGATAAGTTTTATCTGGGTGGTGGAAATAGTTTGCGCGGCTGGGATATTTTAAGGTATCAAACTGATGTAGATAATCTACCATCTGGTGGAATTGTTCGTATTCTGAATAATTGGGAAATTCGATTTCCGTTATTTTGGTATTTTGGTGGAGAAGTCTTTTTAGATGGTGGACATATTTACGATGATCATAAGAGTTGGTCTTTCAGCGATTTACAATGGAATAGTGGTTTCGGAATTACAGTGGCTACGCCACTTGGACCTGTCCGCTTAGATGCAGCAAGGCAATTAGAAGAAAAATCAGACTGGAAAATACATTTGGGTGTTCAATATATTTTCTAATAGAAGTTAATTTTTAGTATTGTCAAAACAATCATTTTAAATATAAATTTTTGGTTCTTTTTAATAGGAAAATACAAAAAATGAAAATATTAAATACAATAATTCTATGCGGTTTATTGATATTGAGTTGCAGCGTATCTCCTGAAAAAATGCTAGAAAAAGGTGATAAACTGGCTGCTGATTCACAATATGAAGAAGCAATCTCAACCTATCAAAAGTTAATTGAAAAATTCCCAGAAGAATCGTTGGCGCAGAGTGCTCAATATAATATTGCATGGATTGAATTGGATGAAAAAGCCAATTATTCTGATGGACTTAATTTACTCAATAAGATTGCCGAAAAATATCCAGAAGAGGAAATTGGAATATCTGCTGCAGAAGATGTTAAAAACTTTCCGAATTGGCTGGTAAGTAAGTCAAGTGAATTACGCAGCGACACAACTGCAAAGCGGTCAATTGAAACACTTGATTTTCTTGCAGAGAAGTTTCCCGACCACCCAATTATTCCTGAATCACTATATTTAAAAGGAAATATCTATTTGAACGACAAAAAGGATTTTTACAGAGCAATAAATACTTATCAACAAATTGTAACAAAATATAAGGGGTCAAGTTTTGAACCGTTATCACAATTTATGATTGGATACATTCATGCGAATGTACAGACTGATATTTCCAAAGCAAGAACTGCCTACAAAACGTTTTTACAAAAATACCCGGAACATGAATTGGCACCATCAGTACAATTTGAATTGGATTACCTTGGTAAACAGATAAATGATATAGAAAACCTAACTAATAGAAAATAAATTTTTACCTTGCAAAATATGAATAATTTTAATCTGACTGAAATAAATGAGAAAATTCTTAAAGAATCAACTTTTATTGATGAACTGCATAAAGCTTTAGCCGAAAAAATTGTTGGACAAGAACAAATTGTTAATAAGATTATCATTGGATTATTAGCCAACGGTCATGTTTTATTAGAAGGAGTACCAGGTCTTGCCAAAACTTTAATGGCTCAAACAATCGCGCAGTTGATCAATGTGAAATTTCAACGAGTGCAATTTACACCTGATATGCTGCCGGCAGATTTACTTGGCACCTTAATATTTAATCAAAAAAAGAGTACATTTGAAACGCGTAAAGGACCCATATTTTCGAATTTAATATTAGCAGATGAAATAAATCGTGCACCGGCAAAAGTACAAAGCGCTTTACTCGAAGCGATGCAGGAACGTCAGGTCACTATAGGTGACAATACTTATCCATTGGCGCCGCCATTTTTAGTAATTGCTACTCAAAATCCCATTGAGCAAGAAGGAACTTATCCATTACCGGAAGCACAAGTGGATCGATTTATGCTAAAACTTTTGGTGAATTATCCTGACAAAGAAGAAGAACGAAATATAATTCGAAAGGAAGCCAAAACCAGTACCGATAATAAAGTAAAAGCAGTTGTGACCAAGCAGAAAATATTCAGTGCTCAAAAAATAATCAATGAAATATATATTGATGAGAAAGTTGAAGAATATATTTTAAATTTAGTTTTTGCAACGCGGAATCCTAAACAGTATAATTTGGATGAACTTACAAACTTAATTGAATTTGGTGCATCGCCGCGGGCGTCTATCAATTTGGTATTAGCTGCTAAAGCGCGCGCTTTTTTGGAACACCGCGGCTACATTACTCCGGAAGATATTCGATATATCGGTGCCGATATTTTGCGGCATCGAATAATGTTGACCTACGAAGCTGAAGCAGAAGAAATTACATCGGATGATATTATTCAAAGGTTGTTCGATACGATTGAAGTTCCCTAAATAATCTAAAAATGATTCCAAAAGAAATTCTACGTAAAGTGCGTCAAATTGAAATTCGCACACGTGGATTAGTAAATGATTTATTTGGTGGTGAATATCATTCCATTTTTAAAGGTCGTGGTATGACCTTTTCAGAAGTCCGAGAATATCAACCCGGCGATGATATCCGATTAATAGATTGGAACGTAACCGCCCGCTCCAATGAACCGCATGTCAAGGTTTTTGAAGAAGAACGTGAATTAACTGTTTATTTAGTTGTTGATATTAGTTCTTCGGGTTTGTTTGGAAGTAAGAAGAAATTTAAGAAAGAAATTGGGACAGAAATTGCAGCTGTGTTAGGTTTTTCTGCAATAAAAAATAAAGATAAAGTTGGTGTCGTTTTATACTCCGATGATGTTGAAGAATTCATCCCACCCAAAAAAGGACGCGCGCACGTTTTAAGATTAATTCGAGAATTATTGTATTTTAAATCTACTCGCAAAGGCACCAATCTGTCAGTGGCTTTGGATTTTTTATTAAATGTTGCCAAAAGACGCAGTGTGATTTTCATTATTTCTGATTTTATTGATGATACATTTTGTAATCAAATTCAAATGTTAAATCAGAAACATGATGTTATTGGTATTCGTATATTTGATCCAGCAGAATTGGAATTTCCCAATATTGGTCATCAAAAAATTCGTGATCCTGAGACGGGTGAAACTTTTTGGATTGATACAAAAAAAGCAAGTGAGCGCGAGTCTTATCAGCGATTAGTGAAAAAACAGTTCGATGATTTGAAAAGTAATTGTAACAAAATTCAATTTGACTTAATTGATGTTGCAACTGATCAAGATTATGTGGAACCATTGATGCGCTATTTTAAATTGCGAGAACGCCGCTATTAAATGATAAATCGAATCCTACTCGCTGTTATGTTGATATTTATTGGTTGCGGTGATAAGCATATCAACGGAACTATCCAGATCCAAACTGAAATAGACACTACCACTGCAAGGATTGGTGATATTTTAGATTTTTCTGTATCTGTGTTAAATAGCAGTGATGGCAATATCATTTTTCCGGATATTCCTGAAACGGAATCTATGGAGATCCGATCAAAAAAGATTTTATCAGATAGCGGAAAATCACCGCAGGTTAATTTTGAAATCGTTTTTTGGGATACCGGTAGATTTGTATTACCAAAATATTCCATTGAAATTTTACAAGCAGATTCAAATAAAAATGTTGTCATGGAAACTGATTCAATTCACATAAGAATTAAATCAGTTTTGGACGGTGCTGAAAATTTAGATTTACGTCCAATTAAAGATCCCATTGCCTTGCGTGCACCGCTTAATTGGAAAAAAATAATTTTTGCTATATTGCTAGTTTTATTACTTTTATCTTTTTTTAGTCTGTGGCGAACGCGATTAAAACAAAAACTGGCGATTGAAGATGAACCAAAAGTATATCGTTCCGCTAAAGAAATCGCGCAAGCTAGGCTGGCCGAACTTGAGAAAATGATAGATAATGATAATAAAAACTTCTATGTACAATCTTCCAATATTTTGCGTGAATTTATCGAAAATCAGTACTATTTGCGGGCCTTAGAAATGACCACAGAAGAAATTAAGTTATATGATCAATTTATTGGTTTAAGATCTAAAAACTTTAATGAGCTTATTCAATTGTTAGCCCGAGCTGATTTAGCAAAATTTGCTAAATATAATTTTGGAAAAATTGATCGAAAAACTGATTTTGATTGGATTAAAAATTTTATTAATAATTATGATGATAAAAAAAATTATTTAATTAAAACTGCCTTTTTAATCCGGCGGATTTCATCTGAAATTAATTGAATATAGTAAGTACCTGATGCCAAATTTGCTGCATTCCAATTAATGATATGATTGCCGGCATATGTAAACTCATCATAAATAGTATCGATTTTTCTACCGCTAATATCATAAATTGATATTACAACGTTTCCTGAGTTCTTTAAATATATGGGGATTTGTGTCGAAACATTGAAAGGATTTGGAAAATTTTGTTGTAGGATGAAGGTTTCATCAAATTGAAGATTATTATCAGCATCATTAACGCTCAATTTGATGTCAGTCGGATAAAAAGTATAACTAATTCCGCCTTTATCAAACCAAGAATGTGAAAGAGCATTTTTATCATATATTTTTTTATAGCCGGATGATTTACCAGAATCGTGTACAATAACTCTACCATCTTCTGTGAAGCCAGCTAACATCATTATATGTCCTGAATACAATGGTGGTCCAACTGACATAACAATTCGTCCACCGTTGTTTAACACTTTGTAAGCAGCGCTCCAAGTACGGTAACGTGTGACAGCACCGGTTACGCCATATTCCGATGCATTTTGTACAACCCGTGGCCAAAGACCGAATAGATTCCAATATGAATCAAAATTGTTCCGAGCAAAAATTAGTGGATCGATCGCAATATCCAAACTTTTCAGCGCCATAGCTACCGCTGTTGGAGAACAAATATCACCGCCAATACCAGTATCGATGGCATATTGATATAAAAAGTCAGTATCAATATAAATTTGAGGAGGATTATCGTCTTCGATATCTGAAATATTTATTGCTGAATCTGTACGAGAATCGCTTACGAAAAAACTTAATTTATTTATGATTGGTGTTTGGTCAGTTGTGCTTTGTCGCATCATGTTCACCCTAAACTGCCATTTATTTTGATAATTATCCAGTTTAACATAATCTACATCAACATAGCCGTCCTGATAATCAGTTGCTCCATAATTATGCCAAATATAATCTTTCCAATAACCAACTGTTAGCCAAGGAGACCAGCTGTTGTTGTAAGGGAAGCGCATTTGAATATGAAATCCGGTGTCATCATCGGTAACAACTCCGTTCCACGATGGCAGTCCGCGATTAAATGATGAATCTGAGCTATCAGGGGTAAAAACTAGATAACCTTGAAGAGTACTTTCTGCCAAACCAAAACTTTTCCCATCACTACTTAATTCGATGTTAAAATTGTTCTCAATATCTGTAAAAATAGTTTTTACATAAAGACTATCAGGATAGTTATCACCAAACAATAATCCATAGATAACCAACAAAATTATTATTATCGTAGATTTTGCAAAGCGCATTATTCAAATTATCAGACATATTACTATATAATCAATTAAATAATTTTGCTATAATCTAAAATTTGAACTCTATCTACATTATTGTAAATTTAAAGCTATAAAATTAGGGAGAATCGATGGCAACAACTGCCGATATTAGAAACGGCGCAGTTATAAATTTTAAAAATAAACGAATGAAAGTAATCGGGTTTCAACATGTTAAACCCGGAAAAGGCGGTGCTTTTGTTCGTACCAAATTAAAAGATTTGCAATCCGGAAAGACAATTGATCATACTTTCAATGCCGGTACGCGATTAGAATTTATTCGTGTAGAAGCAAAAAAGATGCAATTTTTATACAGTGATGATGAAACATTTTACTTCATGGACAATGACACTTTTGAACAAATTGATGTCTATAGAGATTTAGTTGGTGATGCAAAGAATTTTTTAATAACCGGAATGAATGTTGATTTGCTATTTGATAGTGATGAAGTGTTGGGTGTTCGGATTGCTCCGCATGTGAATTTGAAGGTTATTGATACTGAATCCGGATTTAAAGGAAATACCGCTACTGGTGCAACAAAATCGGCAACAATCGAAACCGGATACACTCTTCAAGTTCCCCTATTTATAGCTACAAATGATATATTGAGAATTGATACACGTACCGGTGAGTATGTGGAGCGAACGAAAAAATAATTTTTAGATTGAGGTTAAAGGTGTGGCAAGATAAATTAAAAGAAATTATATACCTGCTCGAAAATAGTGCAGTAAACGAAATTGAAGCATCCTTTTGGGGACGAAAATATCGTGTTGTTAAAAACCCTGCTATAGTTGCGGGAGGTCCAGTTTCAGCTGAGACAGTAACTAGTTCGGGGGCAGAAAATGACTCTTTAAGTCAAGATAATGTTCCAACTAAAGTGGAATCTGAAGAGGGTGAGCAAATATTATCCCCAATGCCTGGTACATTTTATTCTGCATCTTCTCCGGAATCACCTAAATATGTAAATATTGGTGATAAAATTAGCAAAGGAGATACACTCTGCATTGTTGAAGCAATGAAAATTATGAATGAAATTGAAGCTGAAAAGGATGGAACAATCAAATCAATTTTAGTAGAAAATGGTCAACCGGTGGAATATAATCAGCCGCTTTTTGAGTTGGAATAATAATGTTCAAGAAGATTTTAATTGCCAATCGTGGTGAAATTTCTCTGCGAATTATTAGGGCTTGCCACGAACTTGGTATAAAAGCCGTTGCTGTTTATTCAACGGCTGATGAATTGTCTTTACATGTTAAATTTGCTGATGAAGCTGTTTGCATTGGTCCTGGGCCAAGTACTGAAAGTTATTTAAATATTCCGCGAATAATTGCCGCCGCTGAGATTACCAACGCTGATGCGATTCACCCCGGTTATGGTTTTTTAGCTGAAGATTCTAATTTCTCTCACGTTTGTTCACAGAATGATTTCACCTTTATCGGCCCTTCTCCAAATATTATTGATGCCGTCGGTAATAAATCGATGGCCAAAAAAAACATGTCTTTAGCGCGTGTACCGGTTATACCAGGAAATAATGAAGTCATTGCAAATTCTGAAGAAGCACTTGAGGTTGCTTCAAAAATCGGCTTTCCGGTAATGTTGAAAGCATCGGCTGGTGGTGGTGGGAAGGGGATGCGCTTTGTGGAAAAATCGAACGAAGTAGAAAATGCATTTAAAACTGCCCGAGCCGAGGCACTTGCAGCATTTGGAAATGGTGATATTTATATTGAAAAATTCATTGAAAACCCGCGTCATATTGAAGTTCAAATTGTGGCAGATGAAAAAGGAAATGCTGTTCATCTCGGAGAACGGGAATGCTCTGTACAAAGGCGTCATCAAAAATTGGTGGAAGAATCGCCATCGCCAGCGATTGATAATAAACTGAGAAAAAAAATAGGCAAAGCGGCAGTTACTGCAGTTAAATCAGTTGGCTATGTTGGAGTTGGAACTGTAGAATTTCTGTTAGATAAAAATAAAAATTTTTATTTTATGGAAATGAACACGCGGATACAGGTGGAACATCCAATTACTGAAATGGTAACAGGTGTTGATTTGATAAAACAACAAATTAAAATGCATGCCGGAGATATCATTTCTGCCCCCTTAAAACGAATAGAATTAGATGGGCATTCAATTGAGTGTCGCCTAAATGCCGAGGATCCAGCTAATAATTTTGCGCCATCACCGATGCCGATAACCAGTTTCCACATGCCGGGAGGAAAAGGAGTGCGAGTGGACACTCATGCCTACGCCGGCTATAATATACCGACATTCTATGATTCGATGATTGGTAAATTGATTGTCCATGCTTCAGATCGTGCAGGTGCCATAAATCGTATGCGCCAAGCACTATCGGAATGTGTAATTGAGGGACCTAAAACCACCATTCCTTATCATCGGCAAATACTCAATGATGAAAGATTTATTTCTGGCATCTATGATACAAGTTTTTTAGAGAATTTTAATTTTATTGAAAATAACATTTAACAATAAATATAGGAAGAAATATGTCTAAAATAATCAATGATTTGATGTATAGCAAAGATCATGAATGGGTTAAGGCTGCAGGAAATATCATTACCATCGGTATTACCGATTTTGCCCAAAGTGAATTAGGTGATATAATATTTATAGAAATTCCAGAAATTGGGACTGAAATTAAAAAAGATGAGCCATTTGGAACTATTGAAGCGGTTAAAACTGTAACAGATTTACTGTCGCCGGTAAGTGGTAAGATTAAAGAAATTAATGCTGATTTGGAAGATAATCCGGAGTTGGTTAACCAAGATTGTTATAATGATGGCTGGATTGCAAAAATTGAACTTGATGATTCGAACGAGTTAAATGATCTGCTAAAACCAGAAGAATATAAAGCAATTATTGATTAATATTAACATGACAAATAAAATATACAATTACCTCCTGGATATTATAAAGACTAAAGGGGCTGGTTACTTAGTTTTGATTGATCCTGATCAAAAAAACAATTCCAATATTATTGAAAATGTACAAGCTGCAAACGAATATGGAGTTGACGCACTTTTGGTCGGTGGAAGTCTAATGATGGATTCTAAAAATCATGCCAGAATTGCCCAAATAAAGCAGTATGCGAAAATACCGGTCATCTTTTTTCCGGGCGGTGTAATGCAATTAAACGGTCATTACGATGCTATGTTTTTTATGTCAATTTTATCGGGTCGAAATCCACACTATTTGATTGGTGAGCAGGCAATTGCTGCACCGATTGTCAAAGATATCGGTGTTGAAACTATACCGATGGGGTATTTGCTTTTGAATGGTGGAATAACTTCAACAGTAGAATTTATGAGCGGAACCAAACCGATTCCAATGAATCGGCCTGAAATTACCGTTGCCCATGCTTTAGCTGCACAATATCTTGGTATGAAATTTGTATATTTAGAAGCCGGTAGCGGTGCCAAAAATCCTGTTACATTGGAAATAATTAAAGCTGTTCGTTCACAATTGGGAATTCCTATAATTGTTGGCGGCGGAATAAAAAACCCCAAGGAAGCTGCCGAACGAGCGGAGTCCGGTGCCAGTTTAATTGTAACCGGGACAATTACCGAAAATCCAAACAATTTTTCAGTAATGCAAGATTTTGCCAAAGCGATTCATTATTTATAATTGCATTTAATTAGCGTAAATAATTTTGAATAAATTTCTCAAAGATTACATTACTCATTTACGAATTGAGCGCAATTTGTCACAAAATACTATCGACGCATATCAACGGGATTTAACTCGATATTTAAATTTTATAGAAAAATTTGAATCCATCAATGACTTAAACAAGGTTAAGCAAAAACATGTTCGCCAATTCATTCGCAAATTAAAAAAAGTCCACTTGATGGAAACTTCTGTTAATCGGATATTATCATCAATTCGATCTTTCCACAATTATTTAGCAGGAGAAGAAATCCTGAAAGAAAATCCGCTTTTATCAATGGATACACCTAAAATCCGACGTAAATTACCAACCGTACTAACTCCGCAAGAAATTGACGAAATCCTAAAGGCCGTCGATACTTCATCAAAAATCGGTATTCGCGATTTGGCGGTTTTAGAAATATTATATTCAGGTGGATTACGCGTCACGGAATTGTGCAATTTAAAATTAACTGATTTTCTACTGGAAGCAGAAATGTTACGTGTCATCGGTAAAGGTAATAAACAAAGATTAGTTCCTTTAGGTCCACAGGCGATACAGTGCCTCAACAAGTATTTTAAAAAGGTTCGTCCGGCTTGGGCGCGAAAAAATCAAAATTTGGGCAGAATATTCATTAGTAGAAATGGCAAACCACTAACGCGAATGATGGTATGGATAATACTAAAAAAGTGGGTAAAACTAACAGAAATCAAGAAAGAAATTAGCCCGCATACTTTTAGGCATTCTTTTGCGACCCATCTATTAGAAGGTGGGGCAGATCTGCGTTCCGTGCAAGAAATGTTAGGGCATTCTGATATTTCTACAACTCAAATTTATACGCATTTAGACAAAGAATATTTGAAGGAAGTTCATAGAACTTTTCATCCGAGGTGGTAAAATGGGAATAGTGTCATTAGATCCAGCAGTTCAAGTAATATTAATTCCGGTAATTATATTTGCATTATCTTTTCACGAATTTGCACATGGATGGATGTCTTATCGTTTTGGCGACCCAACTGCACAAGTAAATGGCCGATTAACATTAAATCCGATGGCGCATTTAGATTTATTTGGTTCGCTTGCGTTATATTTTATGGGATTTGGTTGGGCTAAACCGGTTCCGGTTAATCCGATGAATTTACGTGATCCAAAGCGTGATATGCTATGGATCGCATTAGCCGGTCCGGTTTCAAATTTATTGTTAGCATTAATTAGTGGTATTTTGCTCGGAATTTTGTGGCGAATGGGAATTATCGGCAACCAATCAGTAATTACAATTGTATTAATTATGAGTTTGCAAATTAATCTTGTTTTGGCAATCTTTAACTTTATCCCAATTCCGCCCTTGGATGGCTCAAAAATCCTGGAAGGATTAGTTCCCAACAAATATCATGCGGAATTAGCAAAGTTTGAGTACTACGGTCCACGGGTATTAATTGGCTTAGTTTTGTTAAGTATGTTTACAAGATTCAATATATTTTCAATTATTATTTCGCCGATAATGTCGATATTTCTTAAAATATTTACGTTTGGATTATTTTAATGGATCGCGAGCGTTATTTTCGCAGGATTATACCCAAGCGACAACCACGGCGTTCACTAATTTGGACTGTCGTAATGTTAGTCGCAGTTGTGATGTTGATTGTTTATTTACAAAGAATTTTAGGATAAATCAATGCAAAAATTAATTGAATGTGTTCCCAATTTTAGTGAGGGGAAAAATTTAGAAAAAATCAAAAAAATCACTGATGCAATTAAACAAGTGGGAGGAATAACATTGCTTGATGTTGATGCAGGTAAAGACACCAACCGTACCGTTGTCACATTTGTTGGTTCACCTAATGCAGTAGCCGAAGCAGCTTTTATCGGAATTAAAACTGCTGCAGAATTGTTGGATATGCGTCTACATCAAGGAACTCACCCGCGCATGGGAGATACTGATGTTTGCCCGTTTGTTCCTGTAAGTGGTGTGACAATGGATGATTGCATTACAATATCAAAGCAGGTTGGTAAACGGGTTGGTGATGCATTAGACATACCTGTTTACCTCTATGAATACTCAGCTCAAAAACCAGAGCGTAAAAATTTAGCCAAAATTCGTGAGGGTGAATTTGAAGGATTTGCCAAGAAAATAAAAGATCCTGATTGGAAACCTGATTTTGGTCCGGCGAAAATTCATCCACAAGCAGGTGCAACAGTGATCGGTGCACGTGAATTTTTAATTGCCTATAACATTAATCTAAATACAACCGATAAACGAATAGCAAATGATATTGCCTTTGAACTGCGCGAAAAAGGCCGTTCTGTACGTATTCCGAATCCACTTTCGAAGAATTTGTTAGATGGTAAAATATTACGATATACTGAGGGCAATTATCCTTGCAATTTGTGTCGTGAGACTTTTAATTCCATAGATCAACTTAGAAATCACTCTGCAAACCAACATACTTTGGATATTGATAAGTTGTGGAAATATTACGGATATCTTGAAGATAAATTGAATGGAAAAGCTGTAAAAAAACAGGGATATTTTAAAGATGTGAAGGCGATTGGATGGTATGTTGATACATTTAAAAGAGCACAAATTTCAATAAATTTTAATAATTATAATATTTCACCAATCCATGAAGTATTTAACAAAGCCTGCGAGCTCGCTGAAGAGCGCGGTATTCGGGTAACCGGAAGTGAATTGGTCGGTTTAATACCGCTGAAGGCTATTTTAATGGCTGGGAAACATTATTTGTCAAAACAAGGTAGGACAACAGGTGTTCCGCAAGAAATGCTTATTGAGACTGCTATACAATCCTTAGGATTAAATGATGTTACGCAATTTGTAGCCGAAGAGAAGATTATCGATTTCGCAGTGCGCTATGAGAAAAATGAGTTGGTAGATTTAAATATATTAGATTTTGTCAATGAATTATCATCGAATAGTCCAGCGCCGGGCGGTGGTAGTGTAGCCGCTTTATGTGGTAGTTTAGCAGCGGCGTTAACATCTATGGTGGCAGCATTATCGTTTGAAAAGAAAGAATTAATTCAAAACCGTAAAATTTTTGATGAAGTTGGACGAAAAGCACAAATGATCAAAGACCGCTTAATATTTTTAATTGATGAAGACACAAACGCTTTCAATAAGGTTATGGAGGCCAATCGAAAATCAGCATCTACGGCTGAGGAAATTGCTAAAAAAGAACAAGGGGTTTTAAATGCCAATAAATATGCTGCTGAAATTCCGCTTGAGGTTGCAACATTGTCAAACCAAGTATTTGATTTTGCCGAAAAAATGATTACATATGGAAATCCAAATTCAGTCAGTGACGCAGGTGTAGCTGGCGAGGCCGCCTATACTGCAGTGCGTGGGGCTTGTATGAATGTCTTAATTAATTTGGAAGCAGTTAAATCCGATACAAAATTTGTTCAGGATATGAAGAATAAAGTGGAAAAACTCTTGCAAGATTCAACAGAACACCACACTAAAATATTCAACAAAACATTAGCAATAATTGATCAATAATGGCGCAAGCTATTAAACCATTATCGAAGGATCTGCGTAATAAGATTTCAGCAGGAGAAGTTGTAGAAAGGCCGGCTTCGGTAATCAAAGAGTTGCTTGAAAATAGCATAGATGCCGGTGCCAATAAAATTGATATTGTTGTAGAAAGTGCCGGACAACATTTAATACAGGTAACCGATAATGGTCACGGTATTCCGATTGCTGATCTACCGTTAGTTTTTGAACGGTTTAGCACAAGCAAGATTGCTGTTTTAGATGATTTATTTGCAATCAATACACTTGGATTTCGTGGTGAAGCTTTGGCAAGTATTGCATCTGTAGCGGAAGTTGAAATAGAATCGGCGGTAAATAATTCCAAGGGTGGAAAAATCAAATATGCTGATGGTATGGCATCAGATGTTTTACCCAATCCCGGAATAAAAGGGACAAAAATTGCCATAAGAAATTTATTTTATAATACACCTGCAAGACGGAAATTCCTTAAATCCGCTCGGGTTGAAATGCGACATATTATTCAAATGGTTCGTCGGTTTGCACTTGCAAAACCACAAATAAATCTAACATTAATTTCGGATAATAAATCTATACTAAATTTGCAGGAAGAATCTTTGCATAATCGTATTTCCTCGACCTTCGATCCAACCTACGGGAAAAATATATTGGCAGTAAATTTTGAAAAAGGTGAATATGAAATATCCGGATATGTTGGAAATTTGAATCTTGTTCGATCACGTCCGGGCGAACAATATTTATTTTTGAATGGTCGCTTTATCCAAGACAGATTACTGAATTCAGCGATTTATGGTGCTTATCAATCATTGGTAAAGCGAGGGGAGTATCCGTTTTTTGTGATAAGTCTAAATCTACCCGCCAAGCAGGTTGATGTAAATGTCCACCCAATGAAAATTCAAGTAAGGTTTTTGGATGAATGGCGCGTTCATCATGTTTTAAAAGCAGCAGTGAGCAAATCTCTGAGCGATTTGCTTGGCACACTTTCGAATTTTACCGCGCCAGCTTATGAAAATAAATATAGGCATCATAATTCGGAAAATCAATTTCAAAATTTTAATCAGAGATCATTAAGTTTAAACAAACCAGCTGAAAACAATACTAACATCAGAACATCGAACGGATTGGAACGTGCAAAGTCTTATGTTACACAACTTACTGATTCATCAAAAAGTAAAAATGCTCTCGATACAGAAAGTTATTGGCAAATCCACAAAAAATATATTTTAGCACCAATTAGCAGCGGATTAGTTATAATAGATCAACATGTAGCGCATGAAAGAATTTTATTTGAAGATGCTTTGGCAGCATTTGACCGAAATCCAATGCCTTCACAAACATTGCTTTTTCCTGAAATCATGCAGTTTGCACCTGATGAATTCTCAATTTTGTTAGAAATATTGCCTAATCTTGAGAAAATCGGTTTCCGAATTAAACAATCTGCAAAAGATTCTGTAATGGTAGAGTCTATCCCTTCGGAAATGACTTGGGGTAGGGAAAAGGAAGTAATTCGCGATATTATTGATAATTTCGAATTGTCACAAAAAAAATACAGCTCATTGCAAGAAGCTATTGCAGCATCGTTTGCATGCCATGCATCAATTAAAGCAGGAGATGTGCTCGCAATCGAAGAAATGCGCGAATTAGTCGACCGACTATTTGCGACCAAACACCCCTATTATTGTCCGCATGGCCGACCTATTATCGTTCAGTTATCTTTAGAAGAATTAGATAAGAGATTTGAAAGATAGCTGGATTTGTAACAATTTTTGCGATTCTATATTTAGTTTTCTAAACTACAACTAACCATCCAATTAATACCAAATTGATCGGTAAACATTCCGAAATACGAATCCCAAAATGTTTTATCGATTGGCATAGTAATTTTTCCACCTTTTGACAATTCATTGAAATACCGATCAGCTTCGGATTTAGAATCAGCGTTAATTGATATTGAAAAATTATTACCCTGCGTAAAGCTCGGTGCCCAGTCGCCGCCGGTGTCACTACCCATAATTACTGTTTCTTTGCTAACAGGCAAAGATATATGCATTATCTTATTTTTATCTTCATCAGAAATTGGTGGAAGATTATCTTGGGGTGGCATTTCGCCGAATGTGCTTACATGTTGAAATTCCCCACCAAATACCGATTTATAAAAATCAAAGGCCTGTTTACAATTGCCATTAAAATTTAAGTATACATTTACGGTTGTCATGATTTTTCCTCTTTGTTAATTAATATTTATTGTTAGCAGGATATTCATTCTTTGTACTTGAATCTCCCATAGTTTTAATTATTCGTGATTGGCAATTTAGTAAATTTTGCAATTATTTCAGCTACTTTTAGGATACCTGTGCGACTCCGTGCTTTTATCAAATTGATGGTGTCGCCATTCTTAAGATTTACATTCAATTGCGTATTCTGAGTATTTAAATATATCTTGCTAATATCGGCAAATGTTGAAATCATTCGGTTGTTTTTCATTATTGTTCCACGTTTGCTGTCAATGAAATACTTTTCTTGTTTAATGGCCTTTCCGCCAAATTTTATAAAAATTGGTATCATTATAAATAATGGCGCTATAAAAAATATTATCAGGAGTGGATCGTCCGAGATTATGTTAATAACACGATTTATTATATCGGTATCGTTGTGTTCAGTTGATGTTATTAGCCCATAATACCATAAAAAAAAGAAAGCTGATATGAACAGTAATGGGAAAAATGATTTTCTCCAAGTTTTTTCGATTAATAGTTCCTCGGAGTTTGGTTGAGTTACTTTGTAACCGCTTATTTTAATTGATTGAATTGGAGTTTTTCTATCCAATTGGAATTAATAGAGAAAATATTATATCTGAATCAAATAAGCGGTGCACTATTAGAAATATCGCAAAGCGCACCGCAATATGAAATTAATCGTTTATAAGAAATGTAATTTTTAAGGTAACGCGGTATTCGTTTACATTTCCACGACTAACTGTAACCTGCTGATTGGCCACCCATGCACTTTTAATTCCATTAAGAGTTTTATCAGCTCTTTTTAATCCAACTTTGATGGCATCTTCGAAACTTACCTTTGAAGCGGCAATTATTTCTGTTACTTTGGCTACTGACATTTTAGTCTCCTTTTTATGATTGATTATTAAATAATATAGTTTTCAATCTAATTATTAACTATAATTTACCAATCTTGCTGATATAAAAAAAGTCAGTATGTATATTTTAAATAACTGTTATTATTGTTCTTTTGGCTTATAGATTAATGCAACCACAGCGCCGGCAATCATTAATTCAATCATGCCATAAATGAACCATTTTAATATTAGACCGTATGGTAAGGGATAAACCACATATTGATTGTAGGCACCGACTAAATACATTAGTATTCCGATAAGTGCACCATATTTTACGCCTTCAACCACACCTTTGTCTTCGTAGCCTTTCGTGAAAATGTAAACAAATGTAAGTGCAAAAATTGCACCGGTAAGATACATAATCCACATTTTACTTTCCATATCGGGTCTAAAAACGTCTTGGATAGCTTCATAGGTTGAGCCCAACAAACTGTAATGGATCACAAAGTCCAAGATCTGTAGCACAACAAATACAGCTAAACTTGCTAATAAAAACTTTTTTGTATTCATTTTTATTTCCTGAAAGTTATTTATTTGCCACTGATGGTTCTTTAAATAATTTTGTGGTAATTGCTTCAATCAATAGCCCGATGATGGCACCCATAATGAAAGAACCAAATATGATTTTTGGATTATCGATAACTGATGCCGCCATTGGTACACTTGTAATTAGTCCAAGTACAATTCCATGTAACCACCAACTGCCTTTCATGGCACTAATACCAATTACGAATCCTAATAAACCACGACTAAAAAAAATGAACATTTTTATTCCCGTTGTCATTGGAGCGGCCGGATCAGGGTTACTCCCTGCCATTGCAAAACAGATTGCCCCGAAAATTAATCCGCAAACTGTTGCAATTAAAACACGTTTTGTTGATAACATATTACTCTCCTTTGATTTTGTTATAAATATAATTTACTGAAATTTATGGTAATTGTGAAATTTTAATTGCTCTTTAATTCAGCTTTATATTTTTTTAGTTCCTCTGTTTCAGATTTAGTTAAAACCGGATAATTGATATCTAGTTTGCGTAATTGTTTGGCTAAAATTGTGGCAACAGTTAAGCGCATAAATGGTTTGCTGTCAGCTGGAATCGCATACCACGGCGCCCATGGGCGCGATGTCGCTTTAAGTGCGTCTTCAAATGTGATTTGATATTTATCCCAAAGTTTACGTTCTTCCAAATCACCGGCTGAGAATTTCCAATTTTTGTCCGGTCGATCAATACGACGAATAAATCGATTTTTTTGTTCATCTTTAGAAATATTCAACCAAAACTTAATGATGATGATTCCGGATTTTGAAAGATGCAATTCATGATCGCGAATTGATTCGTAGCGCGATTCCCAAAATGATTTCGAATTAGAAAATTGCGGTAATTGCTGATAATCCAAAAATTTTGGATGAACTCGGACTACCAAAACTTCTTCATAATAACTACGATTAAATATTCCAATACGTCCACGTTCAGGTAATCGTTTTGTTGTCCGCCACAGAAAATCATGCTCCAGCTCTTCCTTTGACGGTGCTTTGAATGAAAATACCTGAAAACCGGCCGGATTTATCCCAGTAGTTACCGCTCGAATCGTGGAATCCTTGCCGGCAGCATCGAGTGCTTGAAAAATACATAAAATTGCATATTTGTTGTGGGCGTATAATACATCTTGTAATTTGTAGAGCTCATCTTTAATATTTTCCAATTGTTTTAATAATTGTTTCTTATTAGGTACCGATTTAGGAGGCTTTGCTGAGCACCTTTTAATTGAAAATTTACCATCGAAGGGTACAAGATAAGGATGAGCTACTAAATAATTGTTCATGATAATTCGTGCAGTTTATTTTTCTGTAAAAACAAACGCCACTGATTAATCAATGGCGTTTGGCATTCAAATAGGTGCTTCAAATTATTTCTTAAAAAGACTGACTATCCAAAGTAATACGCCACCACCAATAAGTGCTGCGATAATCATCCAGAGCCATGATGCTCCGCTTGTACCAACACCTAATGCTCCGAGAATAAATGCGCCAATTCCGCCACCTAAAATACCAACTACGGAATTCCACAGTGTTCCAAGGCTTTTACCTTTAAGTACAAATCCAGCAAGGTTTCCACCAATAGCACCTAATATCAAGCTCACTAACCAATCCATAATTCCTCCTTTTAGTTATTAGAAATATTATTCTGTATACCATAATCTACTATTTTTATATTCATTTTTCCAAATATTATTTTAAATAGTTCAAAAATATCCATCTACAAGCTACAGCTAAAATTCTAAAGTAACTGCGTTTTTTATAATTATTTAAATAAGCAATTGAATGAGATATATAATAACCAACAATTACTCAAAATAGTTGTTTTGTATAGCTTATTTAAATTAATTTAAGATAATTTAGTTCGTGATAATATTTCTATTACTTATTTAGTTTAGACTTTTAATACATAATTAAAGGACGGTCATGAAATACCTTAACTTAATATCAATAATTTGTATTAGTGTTTTAATAACATATTGCGGGAAAAAACAGGCTTCTAAAACATCAGAACATGCTGGCACGCAAACTTATGCTAAGGGTCAGTCGCTTGTTAGCGATGATGTGTCGCAAAAAAACATTCTACAAATTGCCCTTGGTTCAGAAGATCATACAACTTTAGTTGCTGCGGTACAAGCAGCCGGTTTAGAAGATGTGTTGGCCAACGCTGGTCCGCTAACTGTTTTTGCACCAACCAACGCAGCGTTCGATAAATTACCTGATGGTATAGTAGCTGATTTGTTAAAACCCGAAAATAAAGCAAAGCTCGCTCATATTATTACTTATCATGCGGCTCCGGGGTCATATAAAGATGATATGATTTCTCGTGTGATGGGCATAGGTCAAGCGACTGGAGATAAAGTGAAAGTGGAAAATAAGGATGGTGAGACTTTTATTAACGGAGCAAAAATTCTTGGGACAGTTCAAGCTTCTAATGGAATTGTTCACGTAATTGACGGTGTTCTGTTGCCGCCTGAAAATTAATCATTTCTAAATAGATTTGTGGAAGCTAATTATGAAATTAAATAAATTGCACCTATTGATAATTCCATTTCTGTTATTGATAGGTTGTTCTAAATCTGAAAAAAATAGTGACTCAACAAAAGGAAAAAATGTTGAGGCAACAGATCCAATGTCGAATATTGGGATTGGACCGATAAAAAGTATAAAACTTGATTCTGAAATTAATCCGGCTTTGGTTGCATCTGGGAAAAAAGACTACGAAGCATTATGTACTGCTTGTCATAAAGTTAACGAGAAATTCATTGGTCCCGCCCCGGCAGGCATCATGGAACGAAGGAATCCTGTTTGGATAATGAATATGATTCTCAATCCCGAAGAAATGACCTTAAAAGATCCAATTGCAAGAGAGTTGCTTATTGAATACAATGGAGCCCCAATGGCAAATCAGGGCTTAACAGAAGAGCAAGCTCGCGCTATTTTAGAATATTTTCGAACTCTTTAAAATAGGAAAATTGAAATGAACAGAAAATCAATTATTAGTATTTTATCGCTTATAATAACTTTTGTTTTGACCAGTATCTTTGTTGTATCGTGTGGCGGTCAATCAAATGGTTCTACTAACGGAGGTGGTGCCTTAGGTAGCGATGCTGCATCGGATGTATACGTCGCACCAGGCGAAAAAGATACATATTATGCGTTTGTATCTGGTGGCTTTAGTGGGCAGCTTACCGTGCATGGATTACCATCTTGCAGATTGTTAAAAACTATTCCGGTATTTAGCGTTGATGGTGAAAAAGGATATGGATTTAATGAAGAAACGAAACCATTATTACAAACTTCGTACGGTTTTATCCCTTGGGATGACAGTCACCATCCAGAGCTATCGCAAACAAACGGTGAAACTGATGGACGGTGGGTTTTTATAAATGGAAATAATACTCCCCGTGTTGCACGGGTAGATTTAGGTCTGTTCGAAACAGTGGAAATTATTGAATTGCCTAATAGTGGTGGCAATCATTCCTCACCATTTACAACTATGAATACTGAATACGTGGTAGCTGGAACACGATTTGGAGTCCCGGTTCCGCAAAAAGATCAGGCAATTGAAAATTATGCATCAAAATTCAAAGGTTCCTTATCTTTTATTAGCGTAGATTCTGAAACAGGACGCATGGATTTGGCTTTTCAAATTTTAATGCCAGCTTTTGATTATGATTTAGCGCACGCCGGAAAGGGTAAGTCGCATGGATGGATGTTTTTCTCATCGTATAATACTGAGGAATCGCATACTTTGTTGGAAGTAAATGCTTCTCAAAATGATAAGGACTTTATTGCAGCAGTCAATTGGAAAAAAGCTGAAGAATATTTAGCGGGTGGTCGAGCACATAAAATGCCGGTTAATTATGCTCATAATATTTATGATGAATCGACTCAAATGGCGACATCCACAATGAAAAAAAGTGTTAATGTATTGCTACCCGAGGAATGTCCTGGATTAGTTTACTTTATGCCAACTCCAAAATCACCGCATGGAGTTGATGTAGATCCAACAGGAGAATACATTATTGGTTCCGGGAAATTGTCTGCGAATTTAACCGCACATTCATTCACCAAAATGTTAGCAGCTATTGAGAATGAAGCCTTTGATGGTGATGCCTACGGAATTCCGATTCTCAAGTTTGAAGAAACCATGGCTGGTGTAGTACAATCCGGAGGCCTTGGACCACTACATACTGAATTTGATAATCGTGGAAACGCCTATACATCGTTTTTCATTACATCAGAAGTTGTGAAATGGAAAGTAGGTACTTGGGAAGTTTTAGATAGGGCGCCAAGTTACTATTCAATTGGTCATCTTATGATTCCAGGTGGCGATAGTCAAAAACCGGAAGGACAGTATCTTGTGGCTATGAATAAAATAACTAAAGATCGATTCTTACCAACCGGACCTGAGGTATCTCAATCGGCACAATTATATGATATTTCAGGTGATAAAATGAAATTATTATATGATTTTCCAACGATGGGTGAGCCGCACTATGCGCAAGGTATCTCAGCCGGCAGAGTTATTCCCCATTCAAAGAAAATTTATAAATTGGCAGATAACAACCATCCGTATGCTGTTAAGAGTGAAGGTGAGACAAAAGTCGTGCGCAGTGGAAATACTGTTCATGTATATATGACGAGCATTCGTTCTCATTTTGCACCTGATAATATTGAAGGGATTAAAGTTGGTGATAAAGTGTATTTACATGTAACCAATTTAGAACAAGATTATGATGTACCACACGGTATTTCCGTGATGGGAGCCCAAAACGCTGAATTATTAATTATGCCCGGTCAAACTGAAACACTATTATGGGAACCACTATTTGAAGGGGTTTATCCATTTTATTGTACTGATTTTTGCTCGGCATTACACCAAGAGATGCAAGGATATGTTCGTGTCTCACCACGAGGTGCCAACACACCGCTAAAATGGTCTACTGGAACATAATCTATCTTATATTTATAGGTATATTCATACAGCTCCAATTGGAATAATAATTGGGGCTGTATTTGATTTAATCGTAATTTTAATTAACAATTTTAAAATATAAATGAATTCAAAATCGAGAATTATGATGGTAGTCGCTTCACTACTATTATTATTTTTATTCATTTTTCCTCTGTGGAAAATAACTTTAGGAGCACCGCAATATCCGGATGGTTTACGAATGTATTTAAATATTAATGGGATATCGGATAGAGGAACCGGGGATATAAAAAATATCAATATAATGAATCATTATATTGGTATGAAAGATATTCATGAAGAAGATTTTAAGGAATTTACTTACATGCCTTACATTGCAATTGGCATGATTATATTTGGTTTGATAAGTGCATTTGTTAAAACTAGAAAATTAATTTTAGTATGGATTATATTATTTGTGATTCTTGGTATTTTAGGATTATATGATTTTTATCGGTGGGAATATGAATACGGTCACAATTTAAATCCAATGGCCGCAATTAAAATTCCCGGAGCTTCATATCAACCACCAATGTTTGGGACAAAAACAATCCTAAATTTTGAGGCATCTGCGTTCCCACAATTGGGAGCTTATTTTATAGGAATTTCAATATTGTTAGCAGCATTTGCGTGGTGGAAAGGCAAGGATTAAAGCATATTTTAAAGCAGTTTATAAGCGTATTTTGTTTAGGCATTACTCTATGTGTTGTTTTGGATTGTTCTAAAAGTCCAAAACCGATTGAATATGGAGTTGATAATTGTAAATTTTGTGATATGACAATTATTGATATTAAACATGCCGCCGAAATTGTAACACACACCGGCAAAGCTTACAAATTTGATGCCATTGAATGTATGATTAGATTTTCGATACAAAAAAAGACAACAAAATATACACATCAACTTATTACCGATTTTTCAAATCCGGGCATTCTAATTGATGCTAAGCAAGCCACTTTTCTTATTAGCCCAAACCTACCTAGTCCGATGGGAGCATTTTTGTCCGGTTTTTCATCTATTGAGAATGCCCAATCTGCTCAAGCAGAATTTAATGGTGAGCTTTACAACTGGACTGCAATTCAGAAAATAATAAATCAATAGGAATTCGTTTCAATTTCCTAACTTTGAAACGAATTTACTTCTTAGCAGCAATATTTTTGCCAGCAATTGCATTCGCTAACACGATCGCAGTTTGCGATACTTGCTCAATCAATTCAATTCAAGCAGCTATAAATATCGCCGCTAAGGGCGATACAATTACTATTGAAGGAGATAGTTTCACAGAAAATGATATTAAAATTGACAAGCCGCTTTATATTAAGGGCATCAATTACCCGATAATTGATGGCAACAGCTCCCGAGATACAGAAATATTCATTATCCAAGCTGATTCAGTTACTATTGATGGACTCCAAATCCAAAATGTTGGCCCAAGTTTTATAAAAGATTTGGCGGCAATTCGTGTTAAACGTAAAAAGCAATTTCGGATTATAAACAATAAAATTCTTGGTTCTATGTTTGCCATCTATTTGGAATATGCCGACAGTGGGATTGTTCAGAGTAATGAAATTATTGGTACCGAAAAAAATGTATTATCGGCCGGTAATGGTATCCATGCTTGGTATTGCAATGATTTGGAGATTATAGGAAATAAAGTTGATCAGCAAAGGGATGGGATATATTTTGAATTTGTAAAAAATAGTATAATTTTGCAAAATACATGCACTAATAATTTGCGTTATGGGTTGCATTTTATGTTTTCCAATTTTGATGAATATAATTTCAATACGTTCATTAATAATGGTGCTGGTGTGGCAGTAATGTTTTCTAATAACATATCAATGCGCAACAACAAATTTACTGATAATTGGGGCGGATCATCTTATGGGTTATTGTTAAAAGAAATTTACGATGCTGATATTGAGTATAATAAATTCATTCGAAATTCGATTGGAATACGAGTGGAAGGATCAACTCGTATTAATTATAAATATAATGATTTTTTAAGTAATGGTTGGGCTATCAAAATTGCTGGTGGCTGCTATGATAATTATATTAATGCCAACAATTTTTTATCAAATTCATTTGATTTAGCACTTGAAAGCGATGTTAATAATAATATTTTAGAAGGAAATTATTGGAGTACTTATTCTGGTTATGATTTGAACAAAGATGGAATAGGTGATGTACCGCATCGCCCTGTTGAATTGTTCAATTATATCGTAAATCAAACCCCCGAGGCAACAATATTGCTGAGAAGCTTATTTTTAGAATTGTTAAATCTTTCAGAAAAAGTAACTCCGATATTTACACCCGTTAATGTTATTGATAAGATACCGGTGATGGAAAAATTCAATTTTTGAGATTATGAAAATAGAAATCAAAGACCTACATAAATCCTTCAAAAAGAACCACGTATTAAAGGGTATAAATTTATCAATCAATAAGTGTGGAATTTGGGCAATACTTGGTCCAAATGCTTCCGGCAAAACTACCCTAATAAAAACAATTTTGGGTATGGTTTTACCAGATCGTGGACAAATTTATATTGATAATAAAAATACAATCGGAGAATACGATTTTAAAAAAGCAATCAATTATTTGCCTCAAATTGCACGGTTTCCCGATAATCTAACCGTTCAAGAATTGTTCAAGATGATTGAAGAAGTACGCAACAAACAAGGAAATTTAGCACCATTAATTGATCGATTTGATATTGATTCACATTTAAAAACAAAATTGTCAAACCTATCAGGTGGTACAAGACAAAAAGTAAATTTAGTATTAGCTTTAATGTACGATAATCCAATTTATATTCTCGATGAACCAACAGCTGGGTTGGATCCTGTCGCGCGAATTGAATTTAAAGCAATCTTGACGCAATTAAAAAAGCAAAAACGGTTATTGATTATTACTACTCACATAATGTCCTTAGTTGAAGAACTTGCTGATGAAATTGTGTTTTTGTTAGAGGGCGAAATTCGGTTTACCGGTAACCCGGACCAACTAAAAAAAGTAAATAGAGGGAAAAATATAGAACATTCAATTGCAAGAATGTTAATTCCAAATAATTAAATCTAATATATGAAAAAAATATTTAAATACTCTTTTTTTGATTTAATTCGTAGCCGTTGGAGTATTTATTATTTTTTATTTTTCCTACTAATTTCGCTAACTCTTTTCTCCTTTTCCGGCAACATCTCGATGGTGATAATCAGTTTAATGAATGTCGTGTTGATAATTATTCCACTAGTTGCAATAGTATTTGGCATCACTTATTATTATAATTCACGGGAATTTACCGAGTTACTGTTAGCTCAGCCGATTAAACGGACAAATATTATATTAGGACAATATCTTGGTGTATCCACTTCTTTATCGCTTGGCGCAATATTTGGTATAGGAATTCCATTTATCATATATGGTATTTTCGGTTCAACCGAGGTATTTAATTTTGTTATTCTAATTATTGTTGGAGCATTTCTTAATTTTACTTTTGTGAATTTCTCGTTCATTATAGGAATTAAAAATAACAATAAAATTAAAGGGTTTGGTTTTGCGACGTTGATATGGTTATTTATGGCAATTATTTATGATGGATTATTTTTATTAGTATTGATTATCTACAATGATTATCCGCTTGAAAAAGCGGCAATAGGATTAACATTATTAAATCCTATTGATTTGTCAAGAATTTTAATATTGCTAAAACTTGATATTTCTGCCTTAATGGGTTACACAGGGGCTGTTTTCAGCAAATTTTTTGGTAATTTGAATGGAACAATTATTGCGATTAGCGCGCTTTCAATTTGGATAATCGTTCCGTTACTCTTACTGACTAAGATTGTTAAGAACAAAGATTTTTAACAAATATATGGATTTGCTTATTCAATATATTTTGATAATAACTCATATATGTAATTTATATAAAATTACTTTAAAGCTGGAATAATGTGATCAGCAATTAAATCCAATACAATTCTTTCATTTTCATCGGCCGTATCCCAATCAACATAGGCGTCGGAGTTGGTAACAACAAGCATGTCAATATCTGGAAAACACATTACAAATTGTCCTCCATGACCGAGTGCGGTAAATGTTTTGTAGCCTCTAATTTCACCAAGCCACCATAAATATCCGTAGCCGCCATTTTCCAGTTTACCCCATGTCCACCCTTTCTGAAAATCAGGCATAGTATTTTGCAAAGATTGTTCAACCCATTCGTATGGAACAATCTGAACGTCGTTCATTTCACCATTATTTAAATATAATAATCCTAATATGGCCATGTCACGTGTGGTTAAGAACATATTGTTTCCACCAAAATATATTCCTTGAGGACTTTGTTTCCAATCCTGAATTTCAATTCCAAGAGGATTAAACAGGTACTCTTTTGCGAAATCATAAGTACTTATTTCAGCTGCCTTTGTTATTATTCCTGATAACAAATGTGTTAAAAAAGTATTGTAAACCCATCGTTCACCGAGAGCATAAATCAACTTTTCTTCGATTGTGCTTTTGATCCAATTATCGGTATTAAATATTTGTGAATAATTGTTGCGGTCACGATCGATGCCTGCTTGCATTGTTAATAAATGTCGGATTGTTATTTCATTTTTTCGTTTATCTAAATTATCATGTACATATTCAGGAAAATAGTCTAAAACTTTATCATCCACACTATTAATTATGTCATTTTCGATAGCAATACCAATTAAGGCGGATAAGAAACTTTTTGATACTGAACGAATGTTAAAACTAGAATTTGCATCATGACCGCGATAATATCTTTCGCCCACAATATGACCATCTTTTATAATTAATAAACTGTAAATTGAAGATACGTTTTGTGCTTTCGTAAAGGCTCGTTCCAATTGTTCTGAATCTAATCCGTGGTTTTCTGGTATTGCTGTTTGCCATTTAAAAATGGAACCACGTGATTTGTTGGGGCACAAATCACATGATATAAACAAAACTACATAAATTAGTAGAAAGAGTTTTTTAAATGTTTGCATAGATTTATTTTGTTGATTGTTGATTGTGATACAATAAATACTTTGCTGTTTCGTAAACGGCTTCTGTTTCTTGCAATAATTCTTGATATTCCTTTGGAAATTGTGTTTTGACATCTTGATAGGGTTTTGCACTATCTAATTTATGAAATGTAATACTATCATCCTCGCGCGATTTTTGGACATAGAAATCTTGGTTAATTATACCATAGCTTGATGGAGAAAGTTTTGTATTAATAATTAGCGCTGAATTTTTTTCATATTGTGAATTGAGAATATCCCGCCCAAGTGTACGATTTGTATAAGATATTCCAACTAAACCGGCCACGGTGGGGAGAATATCAGGCAGACCACAGACAGTTGAGTTACGCTGTGCAAAATTTACTTTATCTGGTTTATAAATTATCAATGGAACATTATAAGATCTTAGTTTTAAGTCGAAATTAGCGGCGCGCATGTGATTTGCTTTAGGATCAGAGGTTCCATGATCTCCAAAAATAACAAAAATTGTGTTATTAAAATATGATTCTTGAGCCGCTAATTCAAAATAATGGCTAAGGGTGTGATCTAACATGCGCATCCCGTTAAATTGATCCAATGATTTAAATCCGGCATTATAAAGTAATTCATCTGCTATTTTTAACTTTTTAAATCCTGCATTTTCTTTTGGAATTGAATATGGTCTATGATTCGATGCAGTTTGAATTATTGCAAAAAATGGTTTATCAACTGATTGATTTTTGAAAATGTGATGTGCTTCTTTTAATAAATCTAAATCAGAAATTCCCCAAACATCTAAACGTGGGCGATTAAAATCACCAAGTTCCATTAATTTTATATCGGGAATATTGTAAGTAATTAAACTCCTTATATTAGCCCAACTGGCACTTCCACCAAGCAAATAATATTTGCTGTATTCAGTAAAATCGTTAATAATGGTATTTTGATTTCGAACTAAGGGATTGCGTGAAGAAGTCTTAACCCTAGCGACATCGGGAATACCGGTAATTAAAGTAAAAACTGATCGCGAGGTGTTTACATAGGGAATATAAAATTTATCAAAGAATAGCGCCTTTTCTATAATTTTGTCAAGATTTGGTGTAGGATTTAAAGGATTTCCCATGACGCCCAGGCGATTGGTACCAACAGACTCGAGCATAATTATTACAATATTTGGATTATTCCCAGTAGATTTTTTAGATGGCACTTTTCGTGTAAAATTTAATTTTTCAGAATCAGGGTTCCCGATTTTTAAATAATCTACCATAGTAGTATAATGTGACCGGACTTTTTCAATATCATAGTCTTGTTCTTGGAATTTTTTAGTATCGAAGAAATACAAAACTGGGTTTAATCCCATTGCGACGACGAATGAATTCCGACTAATCTGAACATCGCTCCAATATAATGCATATGGTGAAAGCGTGCCCCAAGCACCAATAAGTAAAATTATCCCACTTAAAATAATTCCTATACATTTTTGCCAATTTGATATTCTTTTTGGTGATTTTTGAATAGTTTTATGCATTATTAAACGATTAACAAAATATATGCCCAATATCAATAATATCAAGAAGATAGTGCCTAATATGACTGAATAACTTTCCATTATCATTCGTAGCGCGATCAATGGATTCTCTAAATATATTAAGGCAGTGGCATCTAATCGACGATCTAAATATTCATAATGACCAAAATCTGCCATATAAAATAAAATAATTAGGATTGAAATAATTAGGTTGTAACTTGAAGCTATTTTACGAATCAATACAGAATTTGTTTGATTAATACGCGGTAAAATCGCCAAAAAAATTACTGGGAAAGTAATTAATATTGCTAAGCGTAGATCAAATCGAACACCCATGAAAAATGTGTTAAATAATTCGTTGTAGGAAAAATCACCTGAAACATCCCTGAACAAAATAAAGAAACTGATTCGAAAAAGTACAAATAATGCCCAATAAAAGGCGATCATTGTAAAAATGTATTTTAGTCTGCGTGAGTTTAGGAATGATCGTTTCACGAGTACTGTAAATTAACAAAAATTCTACAAATATATTACAATATTGCTGAAATAAATATTAATATAATGAGGATTTAAGTTATTATATTGATAAACAGTACTTCAATTCTATTTCATAAGTAGCATTTTTCTGGATTGGCTGAAACCTTCTGCATCCATTTTAATAAAGTATATTCCACTAACAACGCGTTGATTGAAATTATTTATACCGTCCCATCGGAGTGAATAATTACCTGCGACTAATTCCTTGTTTTCAGTGTATACTACTCTGCCAAGTATATCATGGATTGTAAACTTTACCAATCCATCCTTGGGAGTAGAGAAATCTACGTTAGTGGTTGGATTAAACGGATTCGGATAATTTTGACTTAAAGTATATGATTGAGGAATAATACTATTGTCAGTGGTTTCTATTTCTAATTGATTGCTTAACGCAGCAAAGATATCAAGTTTACCATAGCCCCAATCATCATTAGGTAGTGCTCCATTTGATGCAGTAAAATTATCAGTTAAAGCATTATTGGTAATCATCGATCGTATTTGGTCTACAGTATAGGTTGGGTATTTTTCAAGCAATAAAGCTATTGCACCGGTAACTACCGGTGAGGACATACTGGTTCCACTCCACATGACTCGGTTATTGTTATTACCATCTATACCTGGTAGGGATGCTGAGATTACATTCACCCCCGGAGCAACAATCTCAGGTTTAATGCGACCATCGACAGATGGCCCACGGCTTGAAAAGCTGGCTAATTCCCCAACGGTTCCATCAAGCTGTTGAGTAATGCCGTTATCGTCAACATAACTTGTACGATTAGTATATGCTCCAACAGCAATAACTTTTTTAGCAACCGCAGGTACACCAATGGCGAATTTATTATCCGGTGATCTATACTGAGCATCAACACTTATACCCAATTCAGCCGGATTAGAAATAGTGTTGACGTACTGTTCTGCCCATGCATGAAATATTCCGGAGCCTTGGAAATATAAACGCCATAAATCGTGCCCAGATTTTGATCCATCATCAGCCCTTTTTATATCATCATGGATGGTAATATATAATTCGGTTGAATAATCACCCGCGTTTCCGGCGGAAATCGAAATTTCACCTGCCTGACTTCCATCGGGGTAATTAATACCTGTTTCAAACGTATTGTCTTTTACATCTTGGATAGTTTTCCAATCAGTTTGCCCGATATTCTTTACCGAAGAAAACATTTTCCCATCATAACCGACACTATCGGCTCCTACAGCTATTGAAATAGAATTTAGATATTTATTATCAATTACGGCATTAATGTATACTGTACCGTACGGGTATCCGTAAAAGTAAGTCCAATTGGGAGTATTTTGTAATTCAAATCCACCAAAGTGTATGTTATATTCACCATCATTTCCGGCAGAAGCGACAAAAGCTCGCCCGGGGGCTGCATTGACTAAATTATCAAGTCCTTTAGCTTCGGCACTTGTTCCATCACGAAGACTTGAATATGGGGAGCCAAAGCTGGCATTTATTACGGTCGGTTTACCTAACTCAGCAGCTTTTTTAAATATGTAATTTGCCGCATCAAGAACATTTGTTGAACCAACGTTGAAATCAAGTGCGACTACAATCAAATCTGCACCAGGTGCCAGTCCTTTATTACCGGCCGCCGTGCCTGATACATGGGTGCCATGTTCCCCCACCGTGTAGGGATTATCATCTTTGTAGTTAATAACATTGGCCGGAGTGCCATCAAGCTCATCTTCGATTTGAGCTTTGGTCCATTCAGAACCATAACTGAATCCGTCCGGTTTGCTACCATCATTATCGTATTGATCCCAAATGTATAGAATACGTGATTTAGTTTGATCTGATGGTTTCCTAAAATCTTCATGTCTCCAATCAATTCCAGTATCCATAATCCCAACAATTACACCTTTTCCAGTATAGCCCGTTTGCAGTGGTGCCATTCCGGAATGAACTTTGTCAGCATTTACGTTCTTAATAGCTGCATCATTGTATAATTTTATCGGAGCAGATAATTGAATCTGTTTAACAGCATCTGATTTTGATACATTGACTATTTCATTGATTGGAATTTTAGCGGTTAAAATATCCCCAGCCACAGTATTAACAACGCCGCCTCTACTTTTTACTACTGCTTCAATAGTAGTTGCCTCACCCACTAAAAAAACATTCAGGTAGTTACTATCATCAATAGTTTGTGTTAAAGATGAACCTTTGGGCAATTGGATTTTACTCTGGTCGTAATTATGGAGTAAAGCTTTCAGACGAGCATCAAATTTATCAAAATCATTTGATGCCATAGCAAAGATTGGTATTAAAATTATTAACATGCAAAATGAAGATTTTTTCATAACATTTCCTCTAACTAGTTTAGTGTAATTTTACTGGTTTGGCCCCTTCTAAGCGTAATATAAAAGGGAGAGCCGCAAGTCTTTGAATTTGTTCTGGGATTGATATCTGGACATTGTGGTAAACTTTAGTAATCTTTTGGTTTTTAATAATTTAAAATAAGGAATAGGATTTAAGTTATTATATTGATAAACAGTACTTCAATTCTATTTCATAAGTAGCATTTTTCTGGATTGGCTGAAACCTTCTGCATCCATTTTAATAAAGTATATTCCACTAACAACGCGTTGATTGAAATTATTTATACCGTCCCATCGGAGTGAATAATTACCTGCGACTAATTCCTTGTTTTCAGTGTATACTACTCTGCCAAGTATATCATGGATTGTAAACTTTACCAATCCATCCTTGGGAGTAGAGAAATCTACGTTAGTGGTTGGATTAAACGGATTCGGATAATTTTGACTTAAAGTATATGATTGAGGAATAATACTATTGTCAGTGGTTTCTATTTCTAATTGATTGCTTAACGCAGCAAAGATATCAAGTTTACCATAGCCCCAATCATTATTAGGTAGTGCTCCATTTGATGCAGTAAAATTATCAGTTAAAGCATTATTGGTAATCATCGATCGTATTTGGTCTACAGTATAGGTTGGGTATTTTTCAAGCAATAAAGCTATTGCACCGGCAACTACTGGTGAAGACATACTTGTTCCTTCTGCCATATGATGTCTCCCTCCTTCTGTGACTATGAATCCATGGTCTTTGCCGTCAAATCTAGGTGCTAATTCTGATGGTAATGCTGAGATTACATTCACCCCCGGAGCAACAATCTCAGGTTTAATGCGACCATCGACAGATGGCCCACGACTTGAGAAGTAGGCTAATTCTCCGATAGTTCCATCTATCTGTTGGGTGTTTCCGTCAACATCGACATAGCTTGTACGATTAGTATATGCACCGACAGCAATGACTTTTTTTGCAACTGCCGGTGAACCAACAGTATAATTGTTATCTGGTGATTTGTATTTATCATCAACGAATATGCCCAGTTCAACCGGATTAGGAACTGTAAAGTTACCCTGAGGCCAAGCATGAAATGTACCAGTTCCTTTAAAATATAAACGCCATAAATCAAGGTTAATCACTACAGATCCATCATCAGCCATTTTATAATTATCTTGTATATAAACGATTATTTCGGTTGAATTATCACCCGCGTTTCCAGCAGAAATTGTAATAATCCCGGCTTGACTTCCATCGGGGTAATTAATACCTGTTTCAAACGTATTGTCTTTTACATCTTGGATAGTTTTCCAATCAGTTTGTCCAATATTCTTTACTGAAGAAAACATATTTCCATTATAACTGGTACTATCAACTCCAATAGCTAATGAAATAGAGTTTAGATATTTGTTGTCAATCACAGCATTAATTTGCATTCTAGCTATACCATCCGATCCAGCTGAATACTTATAATAATAAAAATAGTAGGTCCAATTTGAAGAGCTTTGTAAATCAAAACCACCAAAGTGCATATCTAAATCACCCTCATTTCCAGCTGATGCAACAAAAACGCGTCCGGGGGCTGCATTGACTAAATTATCTATTGCTTTAGCTTCAGCGCTTGTTCCATCATGAGGACCAAAATGTGAACCAAGACTGGCATTTATTACGGCCGGTTTTCCTAATGCCGCAGCCTTTTTAAAGATATAATTTGCTGCATCAACAACACTTGTCATACCACGAGTGTAATCAAAAGCAACTACGATCAAATCTGCGTCGGGTGCAAGTCCTTTATTACCAGCCGCCGTGCCTGATACATGAGTACCGTGCCCTCCAGTAAAGGAAGAACCATCATCATGTCTAACAATACCAACAGGAGTGCCGTCTAATTCATCTTCAATTTGAGCTTTGGTCCACTCAACACCATAACTAAATCCGTCCGGTTTGCTGCCTTTGTAATCGTATTGATCCCAAATATATAGAATGCGTGATTTTGTTTGATCTGATGGTTTCCTAAAATCTTCATGTGTCCAATCGATACCGGTATCTATAATTCCGACAATTACATCTTTTCCAGTATAGCCCGTTCGCAGTGGCGTCATTCCGGAATGAACTTTGTCAGCATTTACGTTCTTAATAGCCTCATCATTATATAATTTTACCGGAGCAGATAATTGAATCTGTTTAACAGCATCTGATTTTGATACATTGACTATTTCATCAATTGGAATTTTAGCAGTTAAAATATTTCCAGCCACAGTATTAACAACGCCGCCTCTACTTTTTACTACTGCTTCAATAGTAGTTGCCTCACCCACTAAAAAAACATTCAGGTAGTTACTATCATCAATAGTTTGTGTTAAAGATGAACCTTTGGGCAATTTGATTGTACCTTCATTATATTTATAGATTTCATCTTCATTGTAATTATGTAATATAATTTTTAGACGAGCATCAAATTTGTCAAAATCATTTGATGCTATAGCAAAGATTGGTATTAAAATTATTAACATGCAAAATAAAGATTTTTTCATAACATTTCCTCTAACTAGTTTAGTGTAATTTTACTGGTTTGGCCCCTTCTAAGCGTAATATAAAAGGGAGAGCCGCAAGTCTTTGAATTTGTTCTATAGTTCCTTCTGCAGTAAATATATTGCCGGCAATCGAGTTTACAGATAACCCAATTCTTTCTATTTTTTCACGTTGTTTTTTAGTTATATCAGATTCACAGACGGCTGATAATTTTACCAAATCACCTGGATTTATTTTTGCCAGCGAGTGTTTTAATCGAATATCACTTTTATTTATTAATTCTGTTTTTCCAGCGTTCGATGAAAAACATGAAATATTTACAACACTCACAATCGCTATAACAAAAAGTAAAATGCTTTTTAATACTATTTTATCCATTACTATTCCCGCTATTAATAATTTTTTTGAAAGTTATAAACTTTACAGTTGGTAGAAAGTTCCCGAGATAATTATAAAAATATTAAAAAATAATAAATCGGAGTAAACGGTTATAACTAAGTAGGCAATTGGACAGGTTTATTAAAAATAAAAAATTTCATCCAGTAATTATTACAATAATTGTTTGATAATTTTAAATTAATTATTCGGTGTTGAAAACAGGCGCTATATGAGTAAAGCTCAGTTTTTAATCTGGAGATATTTTAATTGTTGGAAGCTTTATAAAAAAACATCGATTAAAAAATAATCGATGTTTTTAAATTGTTATAATTTAGTATATTTTATTCTACTTCTTTAATCGTATTTACTTTTCCATTTTTCATTACTGAAGCAATACCGTTATCGCGTCCTGATTCTGTTGAATATATCTGGCTATTTCCGATAACTTGTTTATTAGCAGCATTTAGGCGGAAATAAAATTTTCCATTTTTTGCAACAAGTTTATCAAAATTTGATTTTGCACCACAATTTGATTGTACAGATGCAATACCGTTTTTCGCAGATGCTTTCGCTTTGTAGCCTTGACTGGTTAAAATTATTTCACCATTGCCAGCTTTCAAATTAAATCTGTATTGACCCGCTTCAGTTTTTTTAAGTTCGAACCAACCACTCATATTTTTCTCCTAATTTGTTTTTATTTTTTTGATTATTTAATTAAAAATATCTTTTATTCAATGCCAAATCTATAACATTTACAATACTTTAAGCAACTATTGTCTAAAAAATCCGTTTCCCAATAGTTATACTAATTTAGAAGACTAAATTGATAATTTTAAAAATCATCGCAAGGTAGCTAACTTCAATATCGTTTTAAATCTGAAATATGAATATGAGTAACCAAAAGCATAACGCAGGTGAAATGCCCGAACCAAGATATGAATTCAGAACATTTGGCCAGGATTTATCTGAATCAGCTGAGTTGATGTCAAGATTGTCAGCTCCAGTGCAAGATAATGCTAAATTTCGAATCTCAAGTGAAATTTATATTATTTCACATTTAAATGAAGTCAATAACATAAAAATCCGTGATGATTTATTGGATATGAAAACATATATTCAAATAGTTAGGGGATTGGAACAGTGGAAGCCATTTCTGAAAGCGGAGTTTCCTATAAACAAGGAAGTTTTACTTAATGTTGTTTTTCCATTTCTTAAAGTGAAAGCGCCGAATCTGTCTAAAATAAAATTCTCATGTAATGAACTCGTTCAGATTATTGATGAGCACGAAGAATTACAAACAGTAAATCTTGCTAAAGAAAGATTTAGCTATATTGTAAATAATACAGTCTGCGAAGTTGCCAACGTTTTAGTCAATGGTGTTAAGCTTGTCTCAATAAGTTCAGAATCAACTGAAATTGATGATATCTTGCAAACAATACAAGCTGTGAAACTATCCGGTTATGAAAATATAAATTATATACAAATGATTAAACGCGTAATAGGGATGGTACATAAACCATTAGCTAATTAGGGACTACAGCATGCCAACAGAAATAGAAAGAAAATTTTTAGTATCAAACGAAAATTTTAAAGAAGAATCCTTTAAAGAACTGAGAATAATACAAGGTTATTTATGCTCAATCCCCGAACGCACTGTACGAGTTAGAGTGACGGGAGAACAGGGTTTTATCGCGGTAAAAGGTATTATCAATAAATCGGATCTTAGCCGTTTTGAGTGGGAAAAGGAAATTTCTGTTCCAGAAGCTAATGAATTATTAAAAATATGCGAACCGGGGTTGATTGATAAAATACGCTATCATGTCCAATCAGGGCAACATATTTTTGAAGTTGACGAATTTTATGGTGAAAACAAGGGTTTGACAATCGCAGAAATTGAGTTAAAATCCGAAGATGAAAAATTTGTAAAACCGGCTTGGTTAGATGTAGAAGTAACCGGCGATGTACGCTATTTTAATTCAACATTAAAACAACATCCATATTCCACTTGGAAAAACGATTAAATTGATATAATGTTAAATATGCAAAAATATTACTCATCCTCAGATAAAGTACGGTTCTATTTTGTTGGTGCATTATTTCTTGTAAGTATCGTTTATGGTGCTGATAAAACTAGTAATACAATCGCTTGGAGTGTGATGATAATGACATTATTTGGTGGTCTGGCATTGTTTCTATACGGTATGAACAAAATGAGCGATGGCATGAAAAAAGCTGCCGGCGATCGCCTGCGTAATGTTTTATCCGCAATTACCAAAACGCGTATTCTTGGGGTCTTGGTTGGGGCGTTTGTAACAATGGTAATTCAAAGTAGTAGCGCTACAACAGTCATGTTGGTGAGTTTTGTGCAGGCTCAATTAATGACTTTTGTGCAATCTATCGGTGTTATTTTAGGTGCAAATATTGGGACAACTGTAACGGCGCAATTGATTGCCTTTAAACTAACAAATTACGCGCTCGCGATGATTGCCATTGGATTTATACTTACCTTTTTTAGCAAAAAAGATTCTACCAAATATTTTGGTGAAGCACTGTTGGGTTTTGGACTTTTATTTTTTGGGATGAAATTAATGTCTGATGCCATGAAACCGCTCAGAACTTTTGAGCCGTTTATTAATCTGATGCAAGAATTAGAAAATCCACTCTTTGGATTATTAATGGGTGCTGGATTTACCGCCCTAATTCAAAGTAGTAGTGCTTTTACCGGTATTGTTATTGTACTTGCTCAGCAAGGATTACTAACTATTGATGCTGGAATTCCAATGATTTTAGGAGCCAATATTGGCACCTGTGTAACGGCGGGCTTAGCGAGTATCGGTGCCACACGAGAGGCGAAACGCGTTGCTTTGGCACATATTATTTTTAACTCCATGGGGGTACTAATCTTTATTTGGTTTGCTTCATATTTAGCGGATTTAGTAGTAAAAATCTCTCCAAGTAGTAATGCTGTTGGTATGGCGAAACTGGCTGCAGATACACCGCGCCAAATTGCCAATGCTCATACGATATTTAATGTTGGTGTAGCACTCATCTTTATACCGTTTACACCAATTTTAGCCAAGCTGATTCTCAAAATCCTGCCTGAAAAAAAAGTGGAGCGCGGTGTAATACCAGCGGTGTGGCATCTTGATGATTCAGTTATTACATCGCCAACTGTTGCGCTCAGTTTGGCTCAAACTGAGATTACCAGAATGGCGAAAATAATAAAACGAATGTTGAGTGCCGTAATTAGACCAATCATTTATGATATAGAGGAACAAGACGAAATTTATCCACAATTAACTCTGCGTGAAGGCATCGACATGCGCGAAGAGAAAATTGATTTTTTAGAAGAAAATATTACCGATTATCTTTTTAAAATTACCCGCGAAGAGTTAACGGATTCCCAATCCACTGAAACATACACGCTCATGTCAATCGTCAAAGATATGGAAAATATCGGTGATGTGATTCATCGTAATTTATTGCCCCTAATTGACAAAAAACTATTGATTAAAGAAGATTTCACAAAAAAAGGTAAAAAAGAAATCGAAGATTACCATACAATTGTTATGAAGCAAGTCAGCCGTTTTCGAGATGCCTTAAGTGAAATGGATTTCAAAAAGGCCAAAAAAGTGCTAAAGAAGGATAGTAAATATGAAGGACTCGATGAGGAATACCGCCGCTCACATATTGAAAGAGTTCATAAAGAGAAAACAAAATCTGTGGCTACACATGAAATTCATATGGATCTGATTGATATGCTTAAACAAATCAATGTTTATTTGAATAATATGGCCAAAACTCTAATGACATTAAAAAAGAAAAAGTCTAAGAAAAAATAAATCATATATTTATTTACCAACATAAAAGGGCTGCCATGGCAGCCCTTTTATGCTAATTAATCTAAACTTATTTAAGTAACATCACTTTGATTGTTTTAGTTTCACTACCAAAACTGACTTTACTCAAATATACTCCTGCTGGTACTTGCTTACCAACTTGGTCAGTTCCATTCCATACTACACTATGCCAACCGGATGGTTGCTCTGCATTCAATAATGTCTTAACCAATTTACCAGTTAGATCATAGATTTGTACTGTGGTGGTAGTGTTACGCTCTACTAGTGGTAAATCATAACTAATCGTAGTACTCGGGTTAAACGGATTAGGATAAGCATCTAATACCGTAAATTGCTCTACTTTACCTGACTTCGGTGTAGTAGTTGCAGTAACTGAACGGGTAGCATGATAGGTTACTGTTTCATTATAATCAATATCAGCCAATCTATACTCATAAGTTTGCTCGGCTTCTACATATTTATCCACATATTCATAGTCAGTGGCATATTCTACTGAACCTTGGCCGGCTAAAGCAGCGTTAGTTTTGTAGCTGGCTATTTCAGTACACTCAGCCTCATCAACTCTACGTTCTAACACAAAGCCTAAGTTTTCTATTTCACTTTCGGTAGTCCAGTTGAGTTGCACACCAGCGGGGGTTGCTACAGCACCAAAATAGGAGAGTTCTACTGGTAAGGCTGAATGAAAAGCGCAGATTTCAAAAGCCCCATCATTCCTAGAATCCTCATCTATAAAAACGCGCACCAAAAGTTCTTAACCTGCAGTACGTCCGGTTATATTTATTGTGGCAGGTGATGTTGAATAATTGGTTGCACAACTTAGCGTGGTTAGTAAAGCACAAGTACCCGAATAGACTTGAGCTGCCACAACATCTAGTTCACTTTCAATTTTAATATCGACTGCGCCACTGCTTTGGCTGGGCACAACAACTTTATACCATACATCGCGGTCGTCCGAAGCAAAGCTGCCAAAGCTGCTGCAAGTTGGATTTGGTGTTTCCGAAGAGCGTGTAGCGGTTTTAACGGAACCCATTGTGTAACTACAGGTCTGGGTTACAGTTAAGGTTTCAGCGCTTGAGCAAGCATCGTTAGCTGGTTGAGCTACTAACAGAGCCTGTCCAAGTATCAAAGTAGTTAAGCGTGGAGTTAGATTTCTTATTTTCATGGTGCCATCCTTTGTTTTTACTGCATTTAGAATTTGATATAGTTACCTAAAGTTATTTTTTTATTTTTTGGTGGGTGGGTTTGTGAAGAGCATTATCACATTAATCATTAAAATAAGCTCTCTCTTTTCTATAGTGCGAATATTGGCATAACAATCAAAATGATAATTATGAAATAATTTTAAATAGTTTTTAAATTTATTAATGCTACCAAATATTCGTTTCATTATTGGCTGCCGGAAGGAACAACGGCTTCATTGGCTATTCCCATATTTTCCCACGAAAAGATATCAGCCTGTGCAAAGGCAATATTGCTAATACTCAAACCAATTACACAAGCAAAGATGAATTGTATTTTTAGTTTAACATCTTGCATGCATTGTTCCTCCTGTTATTCATTAGGTTCACAGTGAAATTAGTTTTTTTTCAAATGCAAGTAAAAAAATATTTTGAGGGTGGTAGCTATTTTGTGTACTGTAGAGCGATGCTTAACTAAATTAATAAAAACCCGAGCATAAAACTCGGGTTTTTTATTTATGTTCTTATAATAATTATTGGCGATCGCCAATCTTTTTAACCCATTTATCGGCTACCGTTTTTGCGGCATCTCGGCCACCAAAACCAAATGCCAAAGCAGCCGCAATGGCAACCGCACCAATTGTAAATCCAAAGGCCATATTTACGATATTATCGGCTAAGCCCATCGCTTTGAGCCCCATTGCCAAAACTAAACCAAGGATCGCAATTCTGGCGATATTAGCCAATCCTTTACTGTTTGAGTTAACCAGTTTATTATAGGCTAAGGTACTTAAGAAGTTGCCGACGACCAATATAACTCCACCAATTAAAATTCCACCGCCAAACTCAAGCACTTTGCCAAAGATATTTGAAACAATATCAATGCCTAAAGTATTTACCGCGGCCGTCGATGCTGTTAACATGGCAAAAAACATTATTGTACCACCAATTAGTTTCATGGGTGTAAATGAATCTGAAAACAAGGTATTTATACCCAATTTTTCAGGTAGACTATTGATGTTCATTCCCTCTAACAGTCCGGTTAGCATAAATATGACAAATTTTGCAACAAAATAGGTTACTAACAAGATGATCCCGGCACCGACAATATTAGGTACGGCAGCCATTAATTTATTGATCATATCTGAAGCCGGCACTGAGATTGCGGGAATATTTAACACACCCAAGGCAGCTACTACTATTGGCAATAAAATACCACCAAAGACAAACGCGCTACCAAATTTTGAAAATTTAATATTTTTTCCATCCATTCGATTTGAAAGTTGATCATCAAATTTATTCAAACCGGCACCAACTAGCTCAGAAACAACTTTGGCAATTATCCAGCCGGCATAGCCGATAACTCCGGCACCGATAATATTTGGAATTGCCTGGAAAAATCTATCTAATAGATTTTTGAGTGGCGATAATACTTCGGTTAAACCGAAATGCTGTAATACAGCAATTAACACAAAAATTGTTAAAATTGCTCGAATTAACGTCAATAATGGCGATGTTAGATTTGATTTTTGTAGAAAATCTACTTTTCTGACCAATCTACCAAATAATGCAACAAGGTATTTAACGATTATAAGTCCTACAATAAGCAATAAGAGGCCTATCAAAGCATGGCCTAACTTACTTGTTGCAACAGGACCTAATAATTCGCTAACCTTAGCAGATATATTGTTCATGTAAAACCTCCTATGGTTAATAAATTGTATTGTTTAAATGAAACTATTATAATTACTTACGTTAAATTTAAGAAACTCATAACTAGTTAGGAAACACATTTTTTTTGATAATCGAATTTATATTTTTAGTAAATAGACCTAAAAATGGAAAGGATTTTAACAATAGTTGGTCAAACAGCCGTAGGTAAAACGAAAATTGCCATTGAACTTGCCAAGCGTATAAACGGTGAAATAATTGGTTTGGATTCACGGCAAATATATTTTGATTTGGAAATTGGTACAGCACAACCGACCATTGTTGAACGTAATGGAATTCCACATCATTTATTTGGAATTAGATCGCCTATCCGTAATATTTCCGCCGGCGAATATGCGAAATTGGTCAGAGCTGTAGCAGTAGATATTAAGCAAAGACAAAAATTGCCAATAATCTGTGGTGGTGCGGGGTTATATCACCGCGCATTACGACAGGGGATTTTTAAAGAAAGCACTTCAAGTTTAAAAATTCGCAAAAAATTGGAAAACGAATATGATCAAAATCCACAAAAATTATACGAACGGCTTCAAAAATTAGATCCTGAATATACGCAGTTGGTACATATCAATAATAAACGAAGATTAGTCCGTGCTTTAGAAATTTATACATTAACAAAAGTTACTCCGACTGAGCATTTCCGTTTGCAAAAATCTGTGAAACACACAGAACTAAACTTGTTTACAGTTTTGTTGACGATGGATAAAGAAAAATTGTTTGAACGAATTTGTCGGAGAACGGAACAAATGTTGGAAGATGGATTGATTGATGAAGTAAAAAAAATAATTCGCAAATACGATTCCAATGCCATATTTCCACTAAATTCAATTGGTTACAAACAAGTAATTGAGTATTTAAACGGCCAATTAAGTTATGCAAATATGGTTGAAGAAATTAATATACGAACACGCCAATATGCCAAGAGCCAATTAACTTGGTTCAAAAAAGACACAATAGATTTGACAATTGATTTGTCGTTGGAATCTAATTTTAAAAATATTGTACCTACCATTATTGAGCGATTTAATAATTTAGAATGATTTATTTTAATAGCTATAAATTTTTATTGATTATCTATTATAAAAACACTTAGTTTTCTGAGCTTTTATCGAAACAAAAATTATGAAGACATCAACAATAAAGAAATCTGAAATTCAACATGATTGGTGGATAGCGGATGCCGATGGTAAAGTACTTGGCCGGTTTGCCAGTCGAGTAGCGCAATTATTGCGCGGAAAACATAAGCCGCATTTTACACCGCACATGGATATGGGAGATTGTGTAGTAGTAATTAATGCGGAAAAAATTAGAATTTCAGGAGCTAAGGCAGAACAAAAGGAATATTTTAAACATTCAGGATATCCGGGTGGAGCGAAAACAATTTCGTATAAATATTTGAAATCTGCGTATCCTGAAAGAGTTATTTTTAATGCAGTTAAAGGGATGTTACCGCATAATCGTTTAGGTCGACAGATATTAAGTCATCTGCGTATTTATAGTGGTTCTGAACACCCGCATACTGCTCAACAGCCCAAAACAGTGGAATTTTAATGGCACTAGCATTTTTTCAAGGAACCGGAAGACGTAAGCGCTCAATCGCGCGTGTTTCTTTATCTTCCGGAAAAGGTAAAATTTTAATTAATAATCAACCATATTCAGATTATTTAGGTCGCCCAACTTTGGCTACCATTGTGCGCCAACCTTTAGAAGCGGTTGGCGATGTCAATGGTTATGATATCAAGGTTAGTGTGTATGGTGGTGGTTTAACTGGGCAAGCCGGTGCTATAAGGCTAGGCATCGCACGCGCGTTATTAAAAGTTAATGAAGATTTTCGTACGCCCTTGCGACAGGCCGGTTTCTTAACACGCGATGCACGCACTGTCGAAAGGAAAAAATATGGTCAGCCAGGCGCACGGAAACGCTACCAATACTCAAAGAGATAATATGGCAGAACAAGTAAATTTCAAAGATTTGTTAGGCACGGGAGCACATTTTGGCCATGTAACCAGTAAATGGCATCCTAATTATGAACCATATATTTTAATGGAACGTAATGGTGTGCACATAATTAACCTTGATGAAACTGTAAAACACCTCAATACGGCGATTGACTTTGTAAAGAAAGTTGTTGAGAAAAATGGAGAAATACTATTTGTTGGCACAAAAAAACAAGCTAAAGACATTGTACAGCAAGAAGCTGATCGGTGTGGAATGTTTTATATCGTTGAACGATGGTTAGGTGGTACGCTTACCAATTTCTCGACAATTAAGAAAAGTATTAAGCGACTCAAAGAACTTGAGAAGGAAGGTTCAAGTATTTACGATAATTTAACTAAAAAGGAAATACAAAAGTTAAATCGAGAGCGACTAAAATTATCTGATCAACATCGTGGTATAAAAGATATGCGTCGTTTACCTGACCTAATTGTTATTGTGGATGTTGAACGCGAAATTACAGCATTAGAAGAAGCTATTCGGCTCGAAATACCGGTTGTTGCGGTGGTTGACTCAAATTGCGACCCGCGAGTAGTAGATTATCCAATTCCTGCTAATGATGATTCAATACGGACTATCCAAATTATTGTATCTGCCATCGTCGATGCTATCACTGATGTACGAGAGACTGATATTGCCAGTGACAATGAAATGGCTGAAGCTGGCAAACAGATTGAAAAAGATGAAGGACCGGCAGTATCAGAAAAACAAGAGGAAAAAATAAAATCTGTCGAGGAAGCGAACGTTGAACAAAAATCGGAACAAGTTGCTAAAATTGACAAAAAAATTGATGTTACTGACAAAGAATTGATAGAAGACTCAAAAAAATCTGAGAAATCAACGGCGGAAAAGAAAACTACCAAAAAAACCATCGCAAAAACGAAACAAACCGATACCCAACCTGTAAAAAAAGTTGCAACCAAAGCTAAGAAAATAGTCAAGACTACAACTACAAAAAAACTACTAAAGAATCAGAGAAAAAATGATAATTGATGCAAAACGAGTAAAAGAATTGCGTGAAAAAACCGGTGCCGGAATGATGGACTGCAAAAAAGCGCTTGTAGAAGCTAACGGTGATATTGAAAAAGCAATCGATATTTTGCGAAAATCCGGTGTGGCAAAAGCAGCTAAAAAGAGCGCACGTTCTGCAAAAGAGGGATTAGTTTATTCATATATTCATCATGGCGGGAAATTAGGCGTTTTGCTTGATATCGGTTGTGAAACCGATTTTGTTGCTAAAACCGATGGATTTATTGAATTATCAAGAAATATTGCCATGCAGATTGCTGCCACAAATCCAATTTCAATTAAACGCGAAGATGTCCCACAAGATATTGTAAGTCGTGAGAAAGACATTTACACAGACCAAGCCAAATCAACCGGAAAACCTGAAAATGTGATTGAAAAAATAGTAGAAGGAAAAATGAATAAATATTTCCAAGAAAACTGTTTGATGGAACAGGTTTACATCAAAGATTCTGATAAAAAAATTAAGGATTTGATAACTGAAACCATCGCGACGCTTGGTGAAAATATTGCCATAAATCGCTATGCTCGGTTTGCGGTTGGTGAAATTGATTAGCATTTCAATTTAAAATGGCCAATCCTGTTTACAAGCGGGTTCTGCTTAAATTAAGCGGCGAAGTGTTGGCAGGAGCAAAAGACTTCGGAATTGATCCAAAACGCGCTTCAATCCTGGCGCATGAAATCAAAAATGTACATGACTGTGGTATAAATATTGGTATCGTAATTGGTGCGGGAAATATTTTTCGCGGGATTAATTCCGCAAATCAGGGTATGGATCGTGTGACCGGTGATTATTTAGGCATGTTGGCAACCATTATGAATTCAATTACGATGCAAGATGCGCTGGAAAAAATTGGTTGTGAAACAAGAACTTTATCGGCATTGTCCGTGACAAAAATTGCCGAACCCTATATTCGTAGACGAGCAATTAGGCATCTTGAAAAAGGACGAATTGTGATAATTGCCGGTGGAACCGGCAATCCCTATTTTAGCACGGATACTGCGGCGGTGCTTCGTGCCACAGAGTTAGGGGCAGAAATTGTGCTAAAAGGCACCAAAGTTGATGGCATATTTGATATGGATCCCGTAAAACATCCAGGAGCGAAAAAATTTGATCAAATTTCCTATCAAGAAGTATTGTACAAAAATTTGCGTGTGATGGATATGACTGCAATCACACTTTGCCGAGAAAATTCTTTACCAATTTTGGTATTTAATATCAATACAACTGGAGACTTGAAAAAAATCGTTTTGGGTGGTAATATTGGAACATTAGTGACGGAGTAAAAATGTTAAAAGATATAAAAAATGATGCCAATCGCCGAATGGATCAAGCTGTTATTCATACCGATGGCGAGCTTGCCAAAGTACGCACCGGTCGGGCAAATCCGGCTATTTTAGAATCGATTTCGGTCGATTATTACGGAGTGCCCACACCTTTAAATCAAGTATCCAATATATCGGTGCCGCAAGCGCGCTTGATTGTTATTCAACCCTATGAAAAAACCTTAATTCAATCCATTGAAAAAGCCATAATGGAAAATAACCTCGGTTTAACCCCCAATAATAATGGTACGGTTGTAAATGTACCAATCCCACCACTATCGGAGGAGCGGCGCGGAGAATTAATTAAATATGTGCATGAATTGATTGAAGAAGGTCGTATTTCAGTTAGAAATGTACGCCGTGATGCGATACAAAATATTAAACAATTTTGCGATAAAGAAAAGGTTTCTGAAGATTTAATGCACGACGCCGAAGGTGAAATTCAAGAGTTTACCGATAAACATATCAAAATATTGAATCAGCGCCAAGAAGACAAAGAAAAAGAATTACAAGAAGTCTAATAAAAATCTGAATTAATTATTATTGGTACAAGTATTGTATCTCTAAAAAATAATATCTATATTAAATTACATTATTGATATTTAATCTTGTATTTTACCCAATTCTAGAGATAAATTATTGGGTCAAAAAATAGGTATACAAATGAGTAATACAAACTATTGTAAATCAATTTTTGCTTGTCCTTTGCTATGTATCTTTTACTTATTCCTGCCAGTACTGATTTTTAGTCAAATAGCAGCACCAATCCAAACTGTAACCACACGCGATTACGGGGATTTTACAGCTTCTATAACTGAAATTAAGACCTATAATAGTGAGTGGGCTGCCTATCAAAATGAATTAGAAAACATTGATCCACCTTCAGGGATACTGTATGATAGAGCGATCCCAATTTCTAATATTGAACAATATGATGGTACCAGTAATTCACCCGTTGCTACAAAAGCCATACATGAGCAAATATTATTAGAACTACAACAAGCTGGTTTAACAATTCCCGAATCCTCTAGCAGTCAAATAAATTATGCAGCTGCTGATCTACCCCAATACGATCGCGTGAAGCTCAAATTATCAGTGATTGGATATGATCGGAAAGATCCGGATGATAATTATGGCTCTGGAACAATAGAAGATGAGACTATAGTCATAAGTGCATCTAGAATACATTGTATTAAGGAAATGTAATATTCCGTTTGAATTCGGATGATTTTCGTGTAAATCATCCGGATTATTCAAAAAATTCAGCTATCTATATTGATTTTGGGTATGGATTTGGGTATCAACGCGTGTACTTAGATACCGATATAATTATACGCTATCAATCTGTTGGAGACAAAATCATAAGAGTGCAGTTAGAAAGCTCCCGCCCCACAATACACAATGCTCAAACACAAATCTATGTGGCTTCTGTAGAAAAACTATATAAACACGTTTTTCAAGTTAAAAACGAAACGACTGGAAACTCAGCTACGATAACGCATCTCTCACCAATGACCTACTTAGGCCAAAATGTTTCACCGGAATCAGCCCTTAATCAGACTAAAAAGCCAATAATTTTTATCGAAGGCTTTGATCCAGATAGTAGTAATACTGCGTCGGTAATTTATTATAAACATTTAAATAAACATGGCTTAGCAGAATGTTTATTGAGTAATGGTTATGACATATTCATTGTAGATTTTAACCAAAATGCAGATTATATTCAATATAATGGATGGGTTGTAATCGAATTATTGAAACAAATTAATAATTATAAAATTTCCGAAAATAATAATATTGTTATTGGTTTCAGTATGGGCGGATTAGTCGGTAAATATGCCTTAAGTTATATGGAGAATAATAATATTCCTCATGAGACAAGTACCTTTATTACTATAGATAGTCCACATGGAGGAGCATATATTCCGATTGGTATGCAATATTTCGCACATTATATGAAAGATATAAATGCTGAAGCGAGAGCAAGTATTGAGATGTTAAATTCGCCGGCTGCCAGGCAGATGCTAATATATCATTATGCAATTTATGATGGTGAACTTTATTCTTCGCTGCGTACTGATTTGCTCAATGATTTTGCCGATTTGGGACACCCACAGAAATGTAGAACAATAGCAATTTCTAATGGTGATCCACATGGGGTTGGATTAGACTTTAATTGGCATAGCGTATTACTTGAACTAAAGATAGACATTTCATGGACTGTTCAAGATATTGAAGCGGTGATATGGTCATTACCTCCTAAAAATGCTATTGATAATGTACTCCACCTTAAAAGACCTAAGTCATTGTCGTTTCCAAGTACAGAAATTTGGGACGAGGTAATATATATTGGAATAAATCGCCCTATTGCACCTCCATTCGATAATGCACCCGGTGGTTTTGGTGATGCCATGGAAATATTGGCAAATAAATTAAAAGAATTTGAACATGATAAAGTTAGGCGTGTGTACATAAACAAAGTAGAACCCTACCAATGTTTTATACCTACTATTAGCAGCTTAGAGCTGAATATCGAAGACCCATATTTTAATGTGGCAGGATTGGGAAATGATATATATGATTATACACCTTTTGATAAAGTGTATTTTCATAGAAATGAGAAAGAATTAGAAAATGTCCCCAATATTAATCTGAATCAACCCCATTTAGAAATTACTAAAACTATGATTGATTGGTTGGAACATGAATTGGTTCCTGAGCATTTAATATTAGATGGTAGTACACATAACGATGGAGCAAAAACTGCTACAAAAAGTATTACCTTAAAACCGGGCTATCACTCTACAAATGCTGAAATAAAAATTAGTGGTGCTTTAGACTGCAGCCAATAAAGGTGATTATATTATGAAAGCAAAATATATATTAATAGCAGTTATATTAATCTGTTTAACTAATTTATTTAATTGTTCAATAAATGCAGATAGATCACCTGATCAAACACATACTATTGCCAAAGGTGTTGTGTCAGATACAACATTAGGAAAGCCAATTGACAGCGTTGAAATAGTTCTTACTAAAAGTGTATATGTTAGTCTGTTTGATGCAGGTGTTGATTATTATATTGGTCCGAAGTATACCAATTCAAATGGCGAGTTCTTTATTGAAAATAAGCATAATTATAATGATGATGATATAGTAATTTATAAATTATCAGTAGGTAAACAAGGCTATTGGTACCAATTCTTTGATATAGAGGAAAATGAAGTAAATGAATTTAATATTGCATTAAGACTCCATCCCACTGAACTGCATACATCAGTTATTTCAACAGTTGTAGACAAAGTAACAAGACAACCTATTGATTTAGTTAATGTTTATTTCTTACGAAAAGATGATTTTACTCCACCGGAATGGGATACTGTGGGAGTAACTCTGACAGACAGCCAAGGGAAATTCTTTGTAGAAGATTACTACACGCGACAAAAAACCGAAAACTATCCACGCTACCAGTTAGACTTTAAAAAAGCAGGATACAATAATAAAACTAGTACATGGGATGAAATAGGTACAAATATGCATAATGAGTGGGACGCAATTCATTTAATACCTGAATAGAAACACGAAAAGTATTACTTTAAAACCGGGTTATCATTCTAAGAATGCAAATATAAAAATTAGTGGCGCTTTGGATTGTAGTCAATAAGGGGATATATTATGAAAGTAAAATACATCTTAACAATTATTTTAATCTTATATAATTGTTCTTTAGAACAAGAAACACCTTCAAATGCTCCAACAATAGTTTCAGGTACAGTAATAGACACAACTACTGGTGAACCAATTGACAGTGTTGAGGTTGAATTGAGTAAGAAAACTAAATTTAGTATATTTCCTACTTTTCCTGATTATATTGGTCCTACATATTCTAACAGTAGTGGAGAATTTTATATAAAAGATAATTATGTAAGAAAAGACGATGATGATTTCTTAGTATATGAATTATCAGCAGGTAAACAAGGCTATTATTATAAGTCTTTCGATATAGAAGAGAATGAAGTAAATGAATTTGATATTGCTTTAAAGCCCCATCCAACTGAACTGCATACATCTGTTTCTGGTAGAGTATTGGATAAAGTAACAGAGCTTCCATTAGATTCAGTCAAAGTTTCTTTACTTAGAAAAACTGATTTTACCAATGGTATACATGAAACAATTGCAGTTGCTTTCACCAATGGTTTGGGAAAATATATCGTAGAAGATTACTATATACGAAAGCAAAATGAAAGTTTTCCTGATTACGATATATTATGGGAGAAAGAAGGGTATGAAAGTAAGGGATGGCATTTAGTAGGCACAAACAGTCAAGAGGATAATTATGTCACATATTTAGTTCCCGAATAAAACATGAATTGGTTCCTGAGCATTTAATACTTGATGGAAGTACCCATAGTGATGGAGAACATAAAGCCACAAAAAGTATTACTTTAAAACCGGGCTATCATTCTAAAAATGCTGAAATAAAAATTAGTGGCGCTTTAGATTGTAGTCAATAAAGGGATATATTATGAAAGTAAAATACATCTTAATATCTATTTTAATCTTGTATAATTGTTCTTTAGAACAAAAAGCGCCTTCAAATGCTCCAACAATAGTATCAGGGACAGTAATAGATACAATCGCCGGTGAACCAATTGATAGTGTAGAAGTTGAATTGAGCAGACAAACAAAAATTAATTTGTTGGGTATTCCTTATTATGATTACATAGGTCCTGTATATTCTAACAGTAGTGGAGAGTTTTATATTTCAGATAATTATATTAGAAAAGAAGATGACGATTTCTTAGCATATGATTTATCAATAGGTAAACAAGGGTATTATTATAAGTCTTTCGATATAGAGGAAAATGAAGTAAATGAATTTGATATTGCCTTAAAGCCAACCCCCACAAAACTGCACACAACTGTTACTACTACAGTTATAGACAAAGTAACAAGACAACCTATTGATTTAGTTGATGTTTATTTCTTACGAAAAGATGATTTTACTCCCCCTGAATGGGACACAGTGAGCGTAACTCTGACAGATAGCCAGGGTAAATTCTTTGTGGAAGATTACTATACCAGACAGAAAACCGAAAACTATCCACGCTATCAGGTAGAATTTAAAAAAGCAGGATATATTGATGATAGTTGGCCATGGGATAGAATAGGCCCAGGTGTACATAATGAGTGGAATACCTTTCCCTTAACGCCCGAATAGAATATGTTGTAATTGTAGTACAGCGAGCGGTCTATTACATGTAACAACTGTTGATCTAAATCAACCACATGTGGAGATTACTAAAACTATGATTGATTGGTTGGGACAGGAATTGGTCCCTGAACATTTAATACTTGCTTGCCTTATTTTTATTGTATTTCTACATAATTAGATTTTTCTAAATAGTATTTATCATTACCATAGATAAATATACAAGTGCCTTCTTTGATAGTATCGATTATTTTTTTAGATATTTCATTAGGCAGGGCGGGGCAGCCCCAACTCCGCCCAAGGCGACCCTCTTTCTCAATAAAATCTGTGCTTACGTAATCAGCTTTATGGATTACAATATCGCGTTTACGAGCATTATGATTGATACCTTTCTCTATTCCATCAAGGCGTAAGGAATAACCGTTGCCACCCATATAAGTTTCGGCGGTGATAAAAAATCCGAGACTGCTTGTTTTGGATTCCGGAACATTTGAAAATACCGTTGCCAAATTTTCACCGGAATTTTTACCGTGCGCAATTAGTGTATTAAATAGCAGTTTTTGGTCTATTAAATCTATGACAAATAGTCGTTTTTCGGTTGAAGGACGTGAATAATCAATTATTGTTAGCACATTTTTCTTTGGCACTTTGATATTATAAAATCCAACCATTGCCATGCGAAATATTCTATAATTGAGTTTATCGGCAAGATCAGAACTATTGTAAGTATCTACTATTTCTTGATCAAGAGATTTATCAATTTTAGGAATTTTTTCAGTTCGATATACATCGGGTTGACACGATACTAAAAAGATTATCGTGAGCAATGTTATCTGTGCATATTTCACTTAGTTTTTTCGTTTGTAAATCCCAAAGAAGGCCGTTTTTAACTTTACACTATCTTTTCCAACAATTTCCCACAACTGGGTTACATTGCCATTCGCTTGGGGTGTCCACGTAATGCGATTAAAATACCAATCTACTTTTTGACCTTTAAGTAAATCACTGCTTAAAACCATTTTTCCATCGGTAAGCCGCCCTTTTAATATCAAACTCCCACCTTTATTATCAACCCAGGTTTGGTTCCAAGTACTATCAGATTTATTAAAGAAATTATAACTTGTACTGGTGAAGTCGCTCTTTTTCGATGCCCAATTTTCCACCAAAATACAACCATACTGTGATTTTGTAATTTTATTTGTACCGACTAAAGCACCAGTTGTATCATAAACGTTCCAGTCTCCGAGCCAAAAATCAAATTGTTGATATTGTTCAGCACAGCAAGGGCAGGCTGTCTCTTGGCCATAATTTTGATTAGCGGAAAATATTATGACCACCAATAAAATAGCCCAATTACTATGATTTATAAATTTTATTTTGTTGTTTTTCCTTTATTTATTTCTGTGAAAACCGTGTCAACCGGTTCCCACAGTTCAATTTTATTATTTTCCGGATAGCGAATTGCTCTCTAATCGTTAAAAATATCCACGCTTAATTCTTTTTCACAAAGAAAGCCACAATTGCTGAAGTAATTACACCCATGACGGCCGCGCCAATCATACTTTGGATAATATAACTACCCATGCTAAAATACTTTTCTGCTTGAGCTTGCGTTAATTTACCAGATTCAACACTGTAAGCAATCGCATTCTCAAAATAATGCGGTGTAATAAAAGAATTAGTAATCCACATTGCTAATGGGCTAAGTAAAACAATTACAATTGTTAATCCAATACCAGTAAGAAATCCTTGCTTCCAGGTCATCTTGCCGTTATAAAAGTTTTTCCTTTTATCTAATAATGTAAGAACTGTTATAATTATTGCCGGGATTGCAAATAAATTTGTTAGGCGCGCATGTTTTGCGATATTTACATCGTGCCAGCCAAGCGCTTTTTCCATTGCCATCCACAGCAAAGTGAAAAGCATAAATATGATGCCCCATTTGATTTCAATTTTAAACTTACTCATTACTTATCTCCTTTTTTGAATTCTGTAATTTTATTATAATACTAGAAAATTTACAAATCAAAATAGATTAAATATTTGTTGTAATAGCAATAATTCCTATATGCAACAGTACTGCGATAGGAATTGTGGATTTACGTTCTACATCGCTCAAATGTGGAAAAAGATGTTTGTACAGCATATATCCTAATGGTAAATATAATACAATTCCAGTAATTGTTCCGGCAACATATGTTACTGTGACTAAACTTAGTAAAATATGTAATATTCCGTTTACCGCAAGCAGTGAACCGAAAATTGCCGTGACAAAATTGGAACCAATTTTAAGAAGGTGTAAAATTGAATTTGTTGACAATATTATTAGCCCGATCATATTAATTGTGAGAAAATCGGATATGCTAAAATCTGAGTTTAGATAAAGGTTTATCCAAGATGTTAAACTAAACCAATATTCTTCAATAATATGAAAGAGAGCAAGTATGGGTAGAGCTAATGCAATCAATAATGGGAAATTTTTCAAAATGTATATTTTCTAATCACATTTCGAAAAACCGCAACCATTGCAAGTAACACAACCGGCTTCGTGGCGAACGGGCCCTCCACAATCCGGACATGTTTTAATGTTTTTTAGAGTAAAGTCTTTAACTTCTGGTTTTTGCTCCTCGGTTTCCGTAGCCAATGTAAAGTGCATAGAATGGTCATCTTCTTGGACTGATTGATCGATACCGCGTTTTTTCAAATAATCATCTAATGCTTTGCCAATTGCGTCTGGAGTTGAGAGAATTAAGCGTCCGCTTTCCCAATTGGGATTAGGCCCGCTGATGCCTTTCAACTGTTTCACCACCGATTTTGGATCAATTCCCGAACGCAGTGCAAGTGATATTAAGCGACTAATGGCTTCAGATTGAGCAGCGGCATGACCGCCGGCTTTACCGATTGTGGTAAATACTTCACATAAGCCATCTTCATCTTCATTAATAGTGATATATAGCGTACCCTCACCGGTACGAATCCGCTGGGTAATACCGCGTGTCAAAGTCGGTCGTAAACGAGGCCTGCTGCTAACACGTTGAGTTTTTGTAGTTTTCTGCGTTTTTATATTTTCTTCCAACTTAATAGATGTAGAACTCTGTGATTCATCTGTGTCGTTTTTTTCTACCAGTTTTTCCTGAATATTTTTAACCTCAACATCTTTTTTTGAATTTTCAGTTTGTTTATCAGTTATCAAAATTCCTTCACGCGAACCTTCACGATAAACTGTAATTCCCTTAAGTCCCGCCTTATAGGCCGCCATGTAGATCTCCGCTACTGTCTCCACGGTTGTATCTTGAGCAAGATTAACTGTCGATGAAATTGAGCTGTCAATGTATTTCTGGATAGTTCCTTGCATCTGTATCCGGAAAAATGGATCTATTTTATGAGCAGTAACAATATAGTCTGGTAAATTAACATCATCGTCAAATAATTCTTTTATCACCGGATGGACTACTTTATAATTATTAAATGTTTTTCCATAACCATCATTTCGTTTGACACGACGTTTATAAGAAGTTTCGAAGATTGGTTCAATTCCACTTGAAACACGCGCAACAATTGCGCCACTTCCGGTTGGCGCAACAGTTGTAATAGTGGAATTGCGGATACCATATTTTTTAATATTCTCACGAATTGATTTCGGTAAATTTTTAACAAATAAACTTTTTTTATACCCATTCCAATCAAAATTTGGAAAATTGCCCTTTTCACGACCTAACTGAATGCTAGTTTCGTAGGCTGTATTACGAAAGATTTCCATAATTTGATCAATTGTTTCTAATGCATCTACGCTGTCATATTTTATTCCCATTCTTACGAACATATCGCCAAGGCCTAAAATTCCGAGCCCAATCCGGCGATCTTGTAGAGCATTTTGTTTTTGAATTTCAAGCGCATGCCGATCCAAATTATAATCAACAATATTATCTAAAAACCGCGTAGCGACGGCTACTGTTTCCTTAAATTCGTCAATCATGAAATTACCTTCTGAATCGACAAACCTATCAAGATTAATTGCACCTAAATTGCAGCAACCACCATTGGGCAGAGGTTGTTCAGCACACGGATTGGTCGAAACGAGCGGTGAACAATATTCAGCGTTGTGATATTCGCGCATTGTGTCCCAAAATAACAATCCAGGTTCGGCACTATTGTGTGCAGCAAGTACAATTTTATCCCATAATTCTTTAGCATTGATGGTTGAATACACTTTCCCGTTCCATCTCAAATCAAATGGCAAATTCTGTTCAACAGCACGCATAAATTCGTGTGTGAGTAATACAGAGATATTGGAATATTTTACCATATTAACATCATTGTTTTTTATCGTGATGAATTTTTCTATATCCGGATGATCAACGCGTAATGTTTGCATATTTGCGCCTCTGCGACCGTGTTGTGCAATCGTATTGGTATTTTCACTGAATAAATTCATGAACCCAACCGGCCCGCAACTATCGCCACCAGTACCTTCAATCGGTGCTCCGGCTGGACGTAATATTGAAAGATCGTGTCCGCAACCGCCGCCAAATTTATATGTCAATGCTTCATCGCGAACAGTTTGATAAATTGATTGGATTGAATCACTTTCTATAGCCACAACATAGCAATTATTCAATGTTGAATTAACGCCAGCACGCCCGGCGCCATGCATAATTCTACCACCAGGAACAAACTTAAAATTTTCTAATATGGAAAAAAATTGCGCTTCCCAATTTGCTTTAGCCTGAGGAGCCTGTTCCACACTTGCTGTAGCTTGCGCAACACGTTGCCATAATTCCCAGGGGTGATTTGCTTCCGGAGTTAGATATTTACTTTTTAATACGTCGGCACCCAATTGGTCGTCTTTATAATATTGATCAATCCGATAATGAACCGGAATGTAATTATCAGGTTTTACCAGCATTCCTTCCTCAATAGTTGATAAAACTGATTCAGGGGAAGTTTCCCTAATTTTTTTCAAATCCGATTCAGTGATCGATAAATCCAATTCCAACATTTCTGCCATTAAAATCTCTTCAATATTATAAACTTGTTTATGTTTAATTAAGACAATAGGAGAAGTTGACAAGTAAAAACTTCAGTAATTGTTTGGTTGGCTTATATAATCTAAATCTTGTTTTAACTATAGTCAATATAAAAAATAAAAATAATGTATTTTCGACGATAAAAAATTCACATAAAATAGTTATCAACAAATTATCCACAGATAAAATAGTAATAATTTGTTCAATAGTTTAAGTCGATAATATTATCCTTTTTATTCGATTTTGATTGAAACAACACTCTATATTCTAATAAATCAGTATTTAGAGACTACATAAAAAATATAGCTTTAATAATTATTATTATTGTTAATTTATAAACCCAAAGCGGGTGTAGTTCAATGGTAGAATACCAGCTTCCCAAGCTGGGTACGAGGGTTCGATTCCCTTCACCCGCTCAGTTAAAAAATCACATTAACACCGCGTTCTTGCAGTTGAGGAATATAATCATTTATTGATTCAGCACTGAGTGGATTATTATGAATTAGGACCCAATCATTGCTTCCAACCAATCCCAAATTATTTACTAATGGAAGAATATCAGAAATATTGTTATCTCCAAGCTTAATTTCTTGGAGATTTAGTAATTCTTCTAGTGCAGCAATATCTTCAACGGAATTCCTATTAAAATCTAAACGTTTTAAATTTATAAGATTTCCAATTACACCAATGTCTGTCAAACTACAGTTGGAAAGAAATAAATTCTCTAAATTATTCATTTTGGAAATTAAATTAAATCCTGAAATATTTGAATTTGACGCGAATAATGTTTGAATATTTTTAAGTGTTGTAATATGGTTTAAACTTAAATGATCAATACTTCTCAGTTCGAGCCAGGTCAAATTTTCTAATGCTCTTAGTGGTGTTAAATTGGTGATCGGGTTACCACTTAAATTTAACGAATTTAATTTTGTTAAATTACCGATCGTCGAAATATCGTTCACAATATTACTTTCCAGATTTAGGTTTGCAAGATATATTAAATTTGATAAAACGCCAATATCATTAATCATATTTTGGTCTAAATGTAAACGCGTCAATCCAGTAAGATTTTTTAAAGGTGACAAGTCACTTATAGAATTTTCCCCAAGATCAATCGATTGAATATTGCGGCAGAACTCCATTCCATAAATATTTTCAATTTCTTTTTCGCGACCGATTATTTCAGTAATTGTGGCGAGCTCGGCGCTATTGATTGGCTCAGTCGGTTTGGCCAGGATTTCGCGAATCAGATTTTCGAAATTTGCATCTGCAAAATAAATATCCCCTGGGGCGGAAGGTGTGGCATTCGAAATAACTTCGACACCTTTTAAGCGCAATTGCTGTGCAGTTTGGTAGATTGAATTATCATTTAATGGATTGTCGCTAACATTTATATAATCATCACCAATTCCAATGCCGTTATTTTCCGTTAGCGGTGATAAATCAGTAATATTATTATTACTCAAATCAATGCTATCTAAAAGTACTAACTCTCTCAAATGTGAAATATTTGAAATTTGATTATTTGGCAAAAATAATTTATGCAACCCAGTACAGTATCCAATTCCTGAAATGCTCGAAATACTTTGATCTGTTGCTCTGATTTCTTTTATAGACCATAAATTGTAATTGGTAATATTTTCATCAGGAATTTCCAGTATTTCACGAAGTAGTGATTCGAAATTTGCATCTTCAAAAGTGACGGCGGTCGGTTCGAATGTATCTGTAGGCGGATTGATTCTACAAGAGCTGGTAATAAGTGTAGTAACAATCAAGATTACTATGGACTTGGTGGTAATAAATTTCATGTAAAGTAGTATAAATATTTATGTACAGTCTAAAATTACGAGGTATCGATGCAAATAACATAATTATTTAAACTGTTCAATATTTTTTAAATTCTCCCTAAATAAAATTGTTCTCAATGGATAAAAATTTACCACTAATTACTATAATTGGGCGTCCAAATGTTGGAAAATCAACATTTTTTAATCGAATGATAAAAACGCGCAAAGCGATTGTGGATACTCAGGAAGGAATCACACGCGATAGAATTTATGGTAAAATGGATTGGAGTGGTAAAGAGATCAATATAGTTGATACCGGCGGCTTTATTTCTGATGATGGCGGTATTTTCAATGCCGCCATTCGCGAGCAAATTCGTATCGCGGTAGCCGAATCAAATCTAATTTTATTTATCGTTGATGGGCGCGCTGAGCCAACCGCAGGAGACAGAGAACTTGCACAGCTCGTCCATAATAGCAGTAAACCATGCATTCTTGTTGTTAATAAATGCGATCATTCCCGGGACGATAAAAATATTTATCAATGGTATGAATTTGGGATTGCTGAAATTGTTCCGATTTCTGCTTTAACCGGTCGATCAACCGGAGATTTATTAGATATTGTTGTGAAAAAGTTAAATTTCGCAAGCGATGTTAAATCCCAGAGCGCTGAAAGCGAGATGCGAATTGCGATTGTGGGAATGCCAAATGTTGGTAAATCTTCTTTGACAAATACATTATTGCAAAGAGAACAAAGTATTGTAACGCCGATTGCTGGAACCACGCGCGATTCCATTGATTCACAGCTTGTTTGGCATGGGCATACTGTTACAATTGTTGATACGGCCGGGATGCGCAAACAATCAAAAGTAAGTGATTCGATTGAGTATTACAGTTCATTGCGAGCGCGTGAAGCGACTGAATCCGCAAATATTGTTTTAGTATTAATTGATGCGGAGAAGGGATTTTGTCGTCATGATAAAACAATTATAGAATACGTACTCCAAAAAGGTAAGGGACTGGTATTAATCGTAAATAAATGGGATTTGATTAAAAAAGACTCAAGCACATTGTATGAATTTAAACGAGAAATTCCCCAAAAATTTAAAGTGCTGAATCATTATCCGGTGTTATTTATTTCTGCGCTAACACGACAACGAATTTCAAGCGTTTTGGAAACGGCCTGGGAAGTGTTTGTGGCTCGTAAAAAGCGTATTAGCACCAAAGAGCTTAATAATTGGTTGAAAAAAGCGGTGGATTCACATCCTGTTCCGGCGGTTCACGGAAAACTAATCCAACTTAAATTTGTAACTCAAGTACATTTTAATCCACCGGTATTTGCAATTTTTAGTAACTACCCAAAGTTGGTACCGATGTCGTACAAACGATTTTTACAAAATGAATTATACAAACAATTTAATTTCTTTGGTGTGCCAATCAAATTATCATTTCGTAAAAAATGAAAAATGCCGTGAACTACATTATATCAATAGCATATGGGATTATACTCTTATATTTTAATAGATGTAACAAAGTATTTGGTAAAAATTAAACACAGCGGAGTGAGTCTAACCGAACCAAGGAGGTAAGAAAATGACAATAGTAGGGAGTTGTATACTATTGAGGGGCTTTGCTCACTCCGCTGTTAAGAATACGTATCTAAACAAAAAAAGTTTCATAAAATGGGAGAAAAAATGAAATCAATATATTGTACTAATCTTCATGAAATTTGGTTGAAGTTCAAATCAAATCTAAAAATCATAAATATTGTTCTAATTGGATTATTATTAATAAGTTGTGATGGATCTGATGAAGTCCTCAAAATTGGATTCTGGAATGTTGAAAATCTATTTGATTTAGAGAACGATCCAATCAAAAATGATGATGAATTTTCACTCGGCGGTGAGAAACAAGTTACCCAAGAGATTTTGGACATGAAAATTGACCATTTGGTCGAAGTCTTGTCTGATTTAGATGCGGATGTCCTTGGATTATGTGAGGTGGAAAACCGCAAGGTTTTAAAGTTATTAAATGATCGATATTTGAAACGGAATTATTCGATAGTGCATTTTGAATCGCCGGATTTACGCGGTATTGACACCGCGCTTTTGTATGATTCAGAAAAAATCACATTAACTGATTCCTATCCTATAAGTATTGATATGCAGGATGATGATCCCACCCGCGATATTTTATATGTGCAAGGAAAATTCAAAGTTCACGAGTTACACATTTTTGTAAATCATTGGCCATCAAATTACAGTGGGTTGGAGCGTGGAATCCGACGGCGATCGGTTGCAGCTAAAACTTTGCGTAGTGCGCTTGACGACATATTGAAAATGGACGAAAATGCCAACATCTTGTTAATGGGAGATTTCAATGAAGATCCATTAGGTCGCGCTGTACGCGCTGTACTAAATAGCTCAATTGATGCCAAGAATGTGTTAGAAAATGTTAATCAGCTGTGGAACCCGATGGCGCAATTTATGGGAGTGGAGAATGGTGGTACTTACAAATATCGTGGAATTGATAACGTAATTGACCAATTTATCTTTAGCAAAGGATTGATTAATGGAAGTAGATTAGAATTGAAATCAGGAACTGTTAAAGTTTTGAACCGAGACAAATATCGGCAACAATCCGGAGATTTTATGGGATATCCATTTCGATTTTGGGTGGGGAATACGTTGCTTAGTGGATATTCTGATCATATGGCTATTCATTGTAAATTATATTTAGAAAATGAATTGTGATTTGTTGCAATAATATTCAATAGTTGCTAATTTCAAATCTGTTTTTTTACTTATTAATATAAAAATTGATCGCGGGGTGGAGCAGTCTGGTAGCTCGTTGGGCTCATAACCCAAAGGTCGTAGGTTCGAATCCTACCCCCGCTACTCTCGAATTAACCCAGTTTCTAGACGAGAAATTGGGTTTTTTGTTATCGAATGGATTGTAGAACTCTGTTATATTTTGCAGTATTTGGTCGAATATTTTCCTACAATCCTTCCTATAATCTCCTACAATTTCGATTTTATATATATCAAGTAGTCTTTTTGAGCTTCATCACCAGCACGTAATCCAGTATGATGTAAGAATTGAAAATATTTATACCATATGCCTCTGTTACCGAAAATTATATCTAAATCGATTGATTCTAAATGCCGATGCTTAACTTGTCCCAGATTTTTCGGTATTGGTGGCAATGTAACATGTTCAGCCGGATACTTCATATTTCATTGCATGCCTTAACATTAATGAAATAACGTTTAAGTAATTTTTCTTCGTTTTTGGAGCATTATCTAACCAATCAACATAATCATCTAGTGCCTTTACCGATATATCTTCAATTAGTTTTATTTTTTTAGAATTTAAGTATTTCTCAAAAGTAATTAAGACTCCACGAGTAATATCAAATGTGTTTTCAGATTTTTTATTACTAACGAAATTAAGATACTCCCTGAAAAAGATGTTGATTTTGTGAGAGGCAGAGTTAGTAGAGTTGAGAAAACTTAAATCATTTAGAACTAATTTCAAATCCCACTCATTAGCAACTTTCCTAGCAAAGTCCTTACGAACCATTTTTGTAGATTGTTGTTGTAGTCGCCTGCCTTTATATTTGGATTCCCACCAATAGTAGGAGCCCTTCTTATAAAGACTGGACATTTATTAACCTCTTTATTGTACTGTCAAATAGTTCCTTAAATTTACTAATAATCATCTTTTTGTCTGCACCTTTTGTAAATATTCTAACATCGAATTTTCTGAAATTCGGTAAATACCATCAATCTTATAAGCCTTCAAGTGTTTTAATTGTATTAAATCCAATACTTTTCTGTATCCAATTTTTAGAATTTCTGCAACTTCTTGAAGGGCACAAAATTGGATATTCATCTTAATCTTGCCATTTTATTTTCAGGATACATAAATGAGAGAAATATCTAAATAATTACTGATTCCAATAATTAATGATGAAAATAAATAAGTTCATATATTATGTGCATTATGTGGTATACTATTAGATACCCTATGTGTGTAGGGTCTAAAGGCTATTTTAAGAAAGTCAATAAATGATCCTTTAAAATCAACAATATATACATTTACAAGAATATTTACAAATTTTAAGCCCCGAAGTTTATAGGGTCTAACACTGCTATAAATTATTATTCCCCCTATAACAATAGGGTAAGAAGCCCCCACAAGAATAGGTTGTAAATTAAGTTCTTCCACTTTCATCCTTTTGCCATTGTGTTTTTTTACCAATCAATTGGTTTTTATTTGTTGGTATCTCAATTGACCAACTATGTTTTGGATATCTTCGCCATCTTTGTTCACCTTCAGGTACTCCTTTAACAAATAGCGATTTATATTTCGACATATCACCTTTGCCTTTTCCACCTCGATAAACAATTTTGATAATCCCTTTTTCGATGAGCTGATTTCTACAATCTAAATAATTTTGTGATGACCTGCCAGTCAGTTTTTTATATTGTACTTAAGTGAATGCTATATGTCCATTGTTATTAATTACCCACTCTCTCTTTCCTCTACTCTTAATTTTTTGATTATTTTTCCGTAACTCGGTACAAACTCGTTGTAGCAGATCCCCCGCATATTTTGATAATGACTGATAAGCGGGACTAAACCAAAATTCATTAGTGTAGTAACCACCTTTATTTAATTTTATTATCTGCGTTTCAGTCTTTTTATTCAAGTCAGTAAGATCAAGCATATTGTTTTAATATAATTTTATATTCAGGATACTTTTTTAGAAGCATTTTTGGGTATTTCCAAATTGAAAGAGATTATACCGGAGCAACAAACCAAATTCATCTTTACTGGGAGCAAATTTCGAACTTTCAAATTCCCAACATCCCTTTAACCCACCAACAAAAAATCGTTGATGACATTAAAGCTGAATTAGACTTGCAAGAAGAAATCAAAAGTAAGATAGAAAGCGAAAGAAATAAAATTGATGAGATTATTGAGAATCAAATAAATTGAATATTCTCAATAGTAAAGATTGAAAGCTGAAATACTTTTTGAATGGAATATACTTTAAGTTTATTGTAGAATCATTCTGTAGACCCCCTCCATAATATGTAGAAACCCTGCTTCTAACCCTACTTTTAAATTTATTTGCTTTTAATTAAAAATGTTTTATAAAATATTAGCGAGCAATTAGCGAGTATATTATGAAAAAGCCTTTATTAAGAAAAAAACAATTATTTTTAAGCTATATTCAAAACCACACTCTTAAGAATGGCCAACCGCCATCATACGAAGAAATAATGTCTGCCCTTAATTTTTCATCAATCGGCACAGTTATTTGGTAAGCCAAAACACGTCTGTCTAAATTTCGTGGAATACCTAAAAATGCTTTTTATTTACATTTGACAGAATATGAGTTGAGATTTAATAATAGACATGAAAATTTATACCAGATTATCTTGAATATATTTAACAATAAACCGCTAAGCTATTCATGACCCTTTTATTATTTTGGAGTAAAATGGGCTTTATATACATTAATCTAAAATCTTAAGTATTATAATACTCAAGATTTTATTGATTATAGTATTTTACTTATTTAAACTTCCACTTGCTATTTTATCTAAGATTTTTGGCAACAGGAACGCATTTCAACTGAAAAACAATTTAGGCCATGTATTTATAATAAAAATGAAGATTACAAAATTTGATCTAATAATTTTATGTTTCTGTTTTCTAGCGTTACTAAAATATTATTTTGAAATTACAAGCATTAATAGAACTTATATGCCTGTTTGGTCGGATGAATTTGGTTACTACTTAAATTCGTTATCATTTTATTTAAATAAAACATTAGAAGCCTCAGTAACAATCAGCGGTAAAGGGTCTAAACTATTAGGCGCTGGTGTACATGGATTTATGTATCCGCTAACTCATGGCACAATTGCGTTAATTTTTGGCTGGAGTAATTTAAATATGGTTTTTACTAACCTGTCATTTTTATTGTTGTCTGCATTCTATATATTAAAACTAAAATTCCTAAACACTTCTGAAAAATATTTTGTATTATTTTTAATAATCACTTATCCTACTGGATCTTTGTATGCATTTACATATATGCAAGAAACGATTCATAATTTATTTGCAATTATAGTGAGTGTTCAATGATATCAAATATATTCAAAAAATTGTGGACGAAGAAAAAATATAATATTTTTTATTATAATTATACTGTTTGCAGCCGTGTATAGATCGACATGGTCATTTGCATTAGTCACGCTACTTCCCCTTGCTACTTCTAAGAAGGAATTAGTATTATTGATAACAATTGTAGCTGTGAGCATTTTTGCAGGTTTGTTATACGTTAAATATTTTTATGAATTCGTACCTATTTTTTATAATTATGCTATTGAACAACTACATAGTCAAGGAATAATTGCATTTATAAAGACACTATTTGGAAACTTCATTCGAAATGTATATAGATATTTTCTATCTTATAATTATGGTTTTACGCATGTCTTCTTGAAATTGATTCTTATTTTTATTTTCTCAGTGTTTGTGCTCCTTACCATAAAAAGTAAAAGAAAGATATTTCAAGCAATGGCCTTACTATTTTCGATTAATTTTCTTTTTTTATTTCTTTTTTGGGATGCACATTCTTGGAGAGATATAAGATTTCTATCACCACTATTTTATTTCTCCATTATTATATTGGCTAAATATTTTAACACCTATCTTAAATTAGGTATAGTTATAAGCGTTATGCTATTCTTTTTAATTGCACCAATTGAGGAATTTAAAAAAGATCGAGATAAATTTGATTTATCCACTATTGAACTAAAACAGGCAAGTTTAGAGCGAATATTGAGCGAGAGCGAAAACAAGGCTTTGGTTCTAATAAATTTTGCACCCAAAGATTATTCATTAACCCCACTAATTCTGCCCGTAAGAGCAAATAATAATCTAGTTAAATATATAGCACTATATTATGATGTAAAAATACAGAAGCATAATTTTATCTTAGAGCAAAACCATAATTTGATACCTGTGTTGTACTAAGAACTACTACTATTTAGAATCGCCCAAAACATGATAAAAGAAAAAAAGAAATGAATAATCATTTCACACGACTGGATAATAAATTAATTTTTATTTTTTGTATCTTAATATTCACATTTCTAACTCAGTATGTAACAACAGATATTCAGCGTCATATTTTAAGTATAGAAAGAATAAACATGGGAAAATCACATTATTCACCAAATTTTTTATTCTCCTTTACTGTAAATTTATTTTCTGGCTTTTCTAACAATCTATCCTCATTGTATAGTGCGGCAATAATAATATTATCATTAGCAACAACAGGAAAATACATTATATCCAAAATAATCATCGCCGATTTAAGTAAAACACTTAATAATAAATATAGTAATAAAAATTTAAGTTTGATAGCATTAGTGCTCTTTTTTTGTTTTGCAATCCCTGATTTCTATAATATCTTCATCTTAAAATGGTTTTATCTTGGAAGAATAGTCCCTACCGTTTGGCATAATTCAACAACCATATTTTTATTTCCCTTTGCTATTTTGCTTTTTTGCAAACAATTAAAGGTGTTTAACAGAACAACTATATTTTTATTTAGAGATATTGTAATTATTAATTGCCTAGTCGTCATTAATATTCTCATTAAACCCTCTTTCATATTTGTTTTCATTCCAGGTACCTTTTTTATGTTACTACCGAGCTTCCGGAGCGATAATTTCCAAAGAATAATGCTGAAATTAACTCCCATTCTTACTGGAGGAGTGTTGAGCATCTCACAATATATACTTATCTATCAAATTGATTATTTTTCTTCTATATTTGGGCAAAATGGTATAAGAATCAGCGCACCATTTGAATATTTTGCACATTATTATCCAAGATGGTATATTCCTATTTCTTTCATTCTATCTTTGGCATTACCATTATTTAGTATGATTGCGTATAGGGAAATATTTAAATATCCACCATTTGTATATTCACTATATCTAACAATCGCGGGAATATTGATATCCGTTTTTATCATTGAGACTGGTCCAAGAATGTGGCATGGTAATTTTACCTGGCAAAATATTATTTGTACGTATTTGTTAATGTTGACAACTATCACATTTTTAATTCCAAAGTTTATAAGCAGAAAACGAAATTTAAAAACCACAACATTTTTAATAGTTGTCCTTGGGTTGCATTCTTTATCTGGGATTTTGTATCTAATCAAAATCGCAATTACACTTTCCTACTATTAATAGAGGTTCATATAAAAATTTCATCAAGTTCTTTATTAATGCAAAACTAAATCATTTTATGTAATTTCTGAAGTAATAAATCTGCAAGATAAATAATTTGCTAATCCCGTGAGAAAATTCAATAAACCTATTCATTTAACAGAAGATTTCTTAGAAAAAAAACTGGGTAAATGCCCTATATGTTTATCAGAAAAAAGAAAAAAAATTGGAATAATTCAAAAGTCTCCACTAATTAATGCATACTTGTGTAAGACATGTCATTTAGGTTATGCAGAAAGACAACCTACACAAATGTTCTTAGACGACTATTATTCTACGTTTTATGATACAACTGACAGAAAGACTACTATATATAAGGACTTGCTAGTAAACCATCTTAAAGAAAATATTAATGTCGTAGATAGAAATGAGCAATTCAATTTTTTAGATTTTGGCGGGGGAGATGGTAGTATAAGTTATGGTTTGGCCAAATACATTTTAGAATTTAATGAAACTATGAAAATTAAAATTTTAGTTATTGATCCAAATTTCAGAAAACCAAAAGATAGTAATGGAAAAATTAACATATACAGTTTATCATCAATTGAATCTATTCCGCAGAACACAGAATTTGATTTTGTAATAGCAAGTGCAATTTTAGAACATATAAAAGATCCAAGAAAGGTGTTAGAGAAATTATTGTACGTTTTGAAACCTTCTGGTATATTTTATGCTCGAACACCTTATCTATTTCCATTTAAATCTTTGTTTAATAAAATCGGTATTAACCTTGATATGAGATATCCAGGGCATCTTTTTGATATGGGGAGTAAATTTTGGAATTCTATCTTACCCACACTGAACCTTGAAAGCAGTTTCCATATTATCAAATCAAGACCTTCTTTAATTCAAACAAGTATTAGAGAAAATATTTTTAAATGGATTGTCTTATATTTATTTAAATTTCCTAATAGGTTTTTTAATAAGTATTACCATCTTGTTGGTGGGTGGGAAATTTTAATAAAGAAAAAAATAATGTAAAGTAATCAATATTTTTAAAAAATATTAAAATTCTAACTCACAAATACATGATAATTTGAAACCTATGAAAAATTAATATTGGATCTCAACAGTTGAAAGCCGCCGGTTTAAGATGATCATTGGAAGAGCACAAGTAGATGATATTGACCTTAAAAAAATTGAAGACTTCATTTTATAGGAAAGAATTGGATTAAATAAGACAAGATAAGAAATCTACTTCTGGAGGAAACTGTTTTATACTAAATAGTAAAACTGTGGCTAATAATACTACAACATCTATATTGCATAAATGTGGCACGAAATGTCACCATGCCGCTGTGAGAAGAATAAATATAATATGAGTAAGAAATTTCATCTGTCAATTGTTTCCCCAGTTTATCGAGCAAGGGAATTAGTTGACAAATTGGTGACAGAAATCATCCAAAATGTCGAAACCATCACTGATAGTTATGAAATTATTTTAATAGAAGATGGGTGTCCGGAAAATTCTTGGATGAAAATTGAGGAAAATTGTAAAAAGTATCCACAAGTGAGAGGAATTAAGCTAAGCCGAAATTTTGGACAACATAACGCAATTATAGCTGGCCTTGAAGCTACTAAAGGGGAGTGGACCATAGTTATGGATTGTGATCTGCAAGACAGGCCGATAGAAATACCAAAACTCTATGAAAAAACACAAGAAGGATATAAAATTGTATATGCACAACGGAAATTAAGACAAGATCCCTTACTGAAAAGATTGTCCTCAAAATTATTTTATGGTATATTTGGTTATTTGACAGATACAAAGCAAGATCCCTCAATAGCAAACTTTGGCATATATCACAAACAAGTAATTCAAGCGGTATTATCTATGAACGACCATTTACGGTATTTTCCAATCATGGTTCGATGGGTTGGCTTTAAAAGTACCAAGATTGGAGTTCATCACGCATTGCGGAAAGAAGGAAGATCTTCTTATTCATGGTTGCGACTGTTTAAATTAGCAGCAAATAGTATAATTTTTTTTTCCGATAAGCCATTAAGAATTATAGTACGGGTTGGATTCTTACTTTCAACATTTTCTTTCATTGTTGGTTTATTTTATTTATATAGTTATCTCAGTGGTACAATAGTTATTTTAGGATTTACAAGTATCATTCTAACTATTACTTTTTTATTCGGTTTAATGTTTATTATACTTGGTTTAATTGGGATTTATTTAGGCAAAACATTTGAGCAAACCAAACAACGACCGATATATATTATTCATGAAAAACTTAACATAGATGAATAAAGTAACATTATTCTTAATGTCTGAAAAAGGACTCGAAGCATTAAAAGCCATTATACAAAATACAGGCGGAAAGGAAATAGATTTTGTAGTAGTTGGAACCGATAAAAATGTAATCAATGACTTCTCAAATGAAATTATTCAACTTTCAAAAAAATATAAAATTACAACGGCTTTACATACCGAACTGTTTTTTATTAATACAAAGTACGTAATTGCCATATCATGGCGATGGTTAATAACTATTGAAAATTTTACATTAATTACTTTACATGATTCCTTGCTTCCAAAATATAGAGGTTTTGCTCCTCTTGTTAGTCAATTATTAAATAGGGAAAAATGTATTGGTGTTTCAGCTATATTGACTACTGCTGAATATGATAAAGGAAATGTTTTAGAACAAGCGTCAGTAGCAATTGAATACCCCATTAAAATACAACAAGCCATCGAGCATATGGCGCAATTATGTTCAAAGGTCACAATCAAAATCATTCAACAAATTTCTAATGGAGAAGCGTTGAAAGGTCTTCCTCAAAAAGAAGAAAATGCAACATACTCTTTGTGGAGAGACGAGGAAGATTACAAAATTGACTGGAATAATACAGCAGCGGATATAAGGCTTTTTGTAGATAGTGTGAGCTTTCCGTATAGGGGAGCCAAAACTTATTTAGGCAAAAAAACAATTAGAATTTTTGAGGTCAAAGAAATAGAGGACGTCCAAATTGAGAATAGAAATCCTGGGAAAGTAATTTTTGTTACAAATAATCGTCCTGTTGCAGTTTGTGGAAGTGGATTATTACAAATTATTGATGCGAAATATGAAGATTCTTGTAAATCAATTTTTCCGCTTAATAAATTTCGGATACGATTCAAATGAAGATCCCCTTCAATAAACCCCATCTTACCGGCAAAGAACTAGATTATATTAAAGAAGCCGTTGAGGTTAATGGTCATATTTCAGGTAATGGGCTGTTTACACAGAAGTGTCAATCATTTTTTGCAAAGCGGTATGGTTTTAAAAAATGTTTACTCACTACTTCCTGTACCGATGCTTTGGAAATGTGCGCAATTTTATTGAATATACAGCTGGGCGACGAGGTTATCATGCCTTCCTACAACTTCGTTTCAGTGGCTAATGCCTTTGTTTTACGCGGTGCTAAAATTGTTTTCGCTGATAGTTATCCTGATAATCCAAATATTAATCCATCCAATATTGAAGTGCTTATAACAAACAAGACAAAAGCTATTGTGGTGGTGCATTATGCGGGTGTTGCCTGCGATATGGATGCTATTCAGGATATTGCCAATCGGCATAATTTATTTGTAGTGGAAGACGCCGCACATGCTATTGACAGCTTTTATAAAGGGAAACCGTTGGGCAGCATAGGCCATCTGGCAACTTTCTCCTTTCATGAGTCTAAAAATATTATTAGTGGAGAAGGGGGAATGTTAGTTGTAAATGATGATCGGTTTATTGAAAGAGCTGAAATTATTTGGGAAAAGGGAACGAATAGAGCTGCTTTTTTTAGAGGTGAAGTGGATAAATATTCGTGGGTAGATATAGGTTCGTCTTTTTTACCGCCGGAAATAACTGCTGCTTTTATGTGGGCGCAGTTGGAAAACTTGGAAGACATACAAAACCAGAGAAAGCAGCATTGGGATACATATTACAAAGCGTTAAAAAAAATGGGTGATGAGGGTCAATTTTGTATACCAACAATTCCAGAATATTCCACCAACAATGCCCATATATTTTGTCTGGTGCTGCCCTCATCAAAAGAAAGATCCAAGCTTATTAAAAAATTAAAAGAGAGCGGTATACATGCTGTATTTCATTATCTTGCATTGCATAAAAGTCCCTTTTATGCTTCCAAACATGATGGAAGACAACTCCCAAACTGTGACAAGTTCGTAGATTGCTTGGTGAGGCTACCATTGTACTATAAGTTAAGAGAGAATGAATTAAATTATATTATCTATGAAATTGAAAATACACAATAATTATTTTATGGTATTCTGCACGCTTTATCTTTTAGGGAATGGTATTATATTGTTTAACCAAGGAATATACTGGGATGATTGGACCGTGTTTAATGCATCTAAGGATGCCTTACTACAACAATTTTGGGGCAATGGCTCTCCTCATTGGGCGTATCTACATTGGTACCTTCAAAAATTTTCAAATCCCAAATTGATCTACAATATTCTGACGTTTTTCTTGCAAATAGGTTCTATTTTCTTATTATTTCAAATAGTTAAAAATCTTAACCTCAAAAATGAACTATTTTATTTAGTAATTCTTTTTTCTGGTATCATACCTTATTTCTCAGCCAAAAACACTATGATCTGTTTTATTTACACTTCGAGCTACTTCTTATTCATACTAGGGTGTTATTTCATGCTAATGCCCAATACCAAATATAAATTTATAAAGCGTTTGCTATCTATAATTTTTCTTGTCCTTAGCTTCTCAACGGAATCTTTTTTGGTGTTTTTTACAATACCTTTTGTTATTTACGCTATAAATAATAAAATTATCATACTAAGGGAAAAAAACCTAAGCTTCAAATCATTGAAAAATATATCAATAAACCTAAAAAAGGACATTTATTTCTACATTTACCTAATTCTTCCATTTTTAACTTTTGTTTTGAAATTAATTTATTTCCCTACTACTAACCTACATGCACGTTTTGGATACAATGAAATAACTTTGGAAGGTTTGTTGTTAACACCAGAGAATTTACTCAAATCATTTTTATTGTCCTTTATAGGTCTTTTTAATGAGTTCTATGACTCCATTTTTAATGGTACAAAAAGTAACTTTCTGTTATTAGTCTTCTTATTTTTTATGACTTTGTTTGTTGTTGTCACATTAAATTCTTTCAATATTAATAAGTTCGTACTTAGCATAACTAAACCTTTTAGGTACTTTTTGCTTTCTTTTTCAGTTTTTATGTTAGCGGCACTTCCTTATTGCATAATTGGAAAAGTTCCACAATTCGGAGCTTATTATACAAGGCATCAATTATTACTACCTATTGGCAGTGCAATGCTATTATTAGGAATTATTTACCTTTTAAGCGGTAATAAAAAAATTAAACAAAAAGTATGGGTTTTAATTTTTACTAGTTTATGTGTGGCTACCACTTTTGTAAAAAACTTAGAATATATATCCGGTGGGTTGAAAAATGAAGCGCTCATAATGAAGATGAAAAATGATGAATTGTTTATGAATAATACAACGTTCTTAGTCTTTGATAAAGCAATAGAGTTGAATGCTACATCAAGAGGAAATTGCTTTTATGCTTTTAATGGTATGGCTAAAATGGCATTTGGCAATGAAAACAGGTTGATTTGTGACGTAAATGAATATTTGGGATATTTATACCATGATAGGCATAACTGGTCTATGTGGCTTTCGGGGGCAGAAATGCTAAATATGAAGGATTACGACTTTGAAAAACCCAGACATTTAATTGTTTTAGATAGTGAAGTGAAAAAATTAAGTACAACCTTACAAACACTATTTTACAAATTTTTTGCTAATGAGGAATATAAAGAACAATTAAAAAAGTATGTAGAGATGAAAGTTGTAGAAATAAATTTTGATGAAATTGAACTACTGTTAGAAGACAAATAAATTGCCAAATTATCATATTATTTTTTTAAATAAAGCTATATTTTATATCATAAAATAATTAGGTTCCATAAGTATACTAAACTCAAATATAATTAAATGAAGAACATTTTAGGAATTTCAGCGTTCTATCACGATTCGGCAGCAGCTTTGACAGTTGGTGGAGAAATAATTGCCGCAGTACAAGAAGAACGCTTTACAAGGATTAAACACACGCCTGATTTTCCGGAAAATGCCATAAAGTATTGTTTGGAAGAAGCAGGATTAAGTATTGACGAATTAGATGCAATTGTGTTTTATGATAAGTCGCTTCTTAAGTTTGAACGATTGCTGGAGACATATTACGCCTTTGCCCCCAAAGGGCTCGTATCTTTTTTAAAAGCGATACCGGTTTGGCTCAATGAAAAGATGTTTTTAAAGAAGCTCATCTATGATGGACTAAAAGAAATTGAAAAATATGATAAGAAACAGGTTAAACTTCTATTTCCCGAGCATCACCTGTCTCACGCAGCAAGTACATTTTTTACATCACCGTATAAAGAGTCCGCGATTCTGACCATTGACGGGGTAGGAGAATGGAGTACGGCTACAATAGCAATAGGTAATGAAAACACCATTGAAATTAAGAAAGAATTGCACTTCCCTCATTCGGTTGGATTGCTTTACAGTTCCTTTACCTATTTTCTCGGATTTATGGTCAATTCAGGTGAATATAAACTGATGGGATTAGCTCCATATGGCAATCCGAACTCAGAGCAAACAAAAGAGTTTGTAAAAATCATTAAAGAACATCTCCTTGATATAAAAGAAGATGGCTCAATTTGGCTTAACCAGAAGTATTACAATTATGCCACGGGATTAAGAATGATAAAAGAAAAGGAATGGGCAAAACTCTTCTCGTTTCCAACCCGCAAACCGGAAAATGCCATGGAACAACACCATTGTAATTTAGCGATGGCAATTCAACAGGTTACCGAAGAAATTGTGCTGAAAATGGCAAAAGAGGCAAAACGAATTACTAACTCTGAAAATCTTTGCCTTGCAGGAGGCGTAGCATTAAACTGCGTAGCCAATGGTAAACTATTGAAAAATAAAATATTCAATGATATTTATATTCAACCCGCAGCAGGTGATGCAGGGGGTGCTCTTGGAGCTGCCCTGGCTGTAAATTATATGTATTATGGTGAAGAAAGAACATCCGATGGAGTTAACGACCAAATGAAAGGTGCGTTTCTTGGACCAGACTACTCCAGGAAGGAGATAGTACTAATGAGTCGCAAGACAAAAGCTGTCTATAAACAATACAGTAGTTTTAAAGAGCTTTCAAAATTAATAGCATCCAAAATAGCTGAAGGTAAGGTAGTAGGATGGTTTCAAGGACGGATGGAATTCGGTCCTCGTGCGCTGGGAAATCGCAGTATTCTGGGAGATGCTCGCAACCCTGATATGCAAAAGAAACTTAACCTGAAAATTAAATATCGAGAAGGGTTTCGACCATTTGCTCCTTCGGTTTTAATAGAAGAAAATCAGAAATATTTTGATTTAGAAACAGCCTCTCCCTATATGTTATTGGTGGCACCTGTGCTAGAAAAACGAAGAAAGAAAATACCGGAAAACTACAATGAGCTGCCGTTATGGGAACGGTTGTACTACGAACGCAGTGATGTGCAGTCAATAACTCACTTGAATTTTTCTGCAAGGGTGCAAACTGTTCATAGAGAAACTAACCCAAGATATTGGGAATTAATAAATGAATTTAAAAATCAAACTGGATATGGCTTGGTTGTAAATACTAGTTTTAATGTACGTGGCGAACCAATTGTTTGTACCCCCGAAGATGCTTACAGATGTTTTATGAGTACCGATATGGATTATTTGGTTATCAAGGATTTTATGTATTGTAAAACCGAGCAACCTGATTGGGAAAACAAAGCAAAGTGGAAAGTTAAGTTTAATTTAGATTAAGTATGAAACGTTTCATAACAAATGTTATTCTGCTTCTACTTATTTCGACTGTTCTATTTTTAATACTTAAAGTAGCGAATAAAAAAATATTTGTCAGCAATCTATTTGAAATACTTAGTTATAGCTTTGTTTTTACTTTCTTTATATTTTCTATTACTTATAATGGATTATGGAGAAAGGAATATGGTCTTAAAAAAATTATCTTGTCAATTCTAATAACATTTAGCCTTTCATCCTATTTTATTATGAAACTTGAGTCAGCATATAATCTCCATAAATATCTCAATAGCAAAGTTGCTATAAAAGGGTGGAGGGGGAAAGCGCATAAAGCAGATAGCCTATTAGGTCATGTACCCATTCCAAATGCGCGGGCATTTCACACTTTCCCGATTGGGGAAGATATACCAATGGCCTACGATGGCAATGGATTTAGAATACCTGTATCTGACACGATGTCAGCCAGCAACTATGTTTCATTGGACTTTTTGTTTTTGGGTTGTTCATTTACTTATGGCGCTGCCTGTGTAGCCGAGCATACCTATCCGCATTTAGTTTCGGAAAAAACTAACCTATCTTATGCAAATGCTGGTGTTAGCTCCTATGGGTTGGCTCAGATGGTACTTCTGGCAGAAAAATTAATTCCTCAATATAAGCCCAAATACGTAGTCCTGCAACACAGTCCTTGGCTAGTAGATAGAAGTTGTACTTTGTATGCACCAGTGTTTTTTGGAGTCTTACCCAATCCTTATTTCATAGATAAAGAAGCAAGTTTTGCAATACATCCGCCCGTATTTAAATCTTTAAAATTTTCTTTTAGTGAAAATGCAAATTTCATTGAAGCACTTTTATTTAATATTAAAAATGACTTGCTACGTCTAAAAACTGATTTTAATATTTTCATTAATAAAACTCCTAAACCTGCAAAACGTAAGGATCTTGCCGAATTGTACGCCTATAACAGGATTATTGAGACAGCCAAACAGGAAGGGTCAAAGATTGTAATTGTTAAAATTTATAACCGTTTCAAAGATTTTTATTTAAGGAATAAAATAAAAAATGATAATGTATATTTTGTAAATGCAGATTCTGTTTTATTCCCTTCCCCCATTAAGAACAATGATTATTATTATAAAATATATGGTCACTGGTGTTTAAGTAATGGAGATTCGGTGCTTGTAGATTCACACCCAAACAAATTATGCCATGAAATTATTGCAGATGAAATTACTAAAATACTTAAGGAATAAAACTGCAGTATTCTGGGATATGCTCACAACCCTGATATGCAAAAGAAACTTAACCTGAAAATTAAATATCGAGAAGGGTTTCGACCATTTGCTCCTTCGGTTTTAATAGAAGAAAATCAGAAATATTTTGATTTAGAAACAGCCTCTCCCTATATGTTATTGGTGGCACCTGTGCTAGAAAAACGAAGAAAGAAAATACCGGAAAACTACAATGAGCTGCCGTTATGGGAACGGTTGTACTACGAACGCAGTGATGTGCAGTCAATAACTCACTTGAATTTTTCTGCAAGGGTGCAAACTGTTCATAGAGAAACTAACCCAAGATATTGGGAATTAATAAATGAATTTAAAAATCAAACTGGATATGGCTTGGTTGTAAATACTAGTTTTAATGTACGTGGCGAACCAATTGTTTGTACCCCCGAAGATGCTTACAGATGTTTTATGAGTACCGATATGGATTATTTGGTTATCAAGGATTTTATGTATTGTAAAACCGAGCAACCTGATTGGGAAAACAAAGCAAAGTGGAAAGTTAAGTTTAATTTAGATTAAGTATGAAGAGTAAAGACTTGAAGAATAATTTAGTAAATATAGCCGTGGTTTTTGCTACTATTTTTAGTATGTTGCTTGTTTGCGAATTTATTATTCGAAAACTTTATAAAGATTCAATGGTATTATTTCCTCGCTATCAAACAGATGTTAAATATGGCAAATTTACAACACGAAGAGTCAGACCTAATATGGAATATATACATCGCAGTATAGATGGTAATTTTGATTTTGTTTCAAACAACAAAGGGTTTAGAAATGTTAACGATATAGAATATCCCAAGAAAGAAAATGAATTACGAATATTGTGCCTTGGAGATTCGCATACGTTAGGATATGAAGTTCAACAGTCTCAAGTATTCACAACTGTTATCGAAAAATTATTTAGAGAAATAGGCAAATATGCAACTGCTATAAATACAGGGGTTTCAGGTTCAGGTACAGCTGAGCAATTAGTTTTACTAAAAAATGAAGGATATAAATATAATCCTGATTTTGTTGTCTTGGGCTTTTATAATAATGATTTTAGAAATAATCAGCTTTGCAGATTTTTTAAAGTGGAAGGTGATTCACTAGTAATTGATAACCTTGTTCATGCTCCGGGACGTAATATCCAAAATTTTATTTATCAATTTAGGGTAATAAAGTTTTTAGGAGAAAACTCTTATTTGTATGGCATTACTTTTAATGCTATTTGGGAGGGAATACAAAAGGTGAGGTATAGAAACGCAGCCGAAGAATTAAAAAATGAAATGACTGAATATGTAATTGAAACAAGAAAAAATTTTTCAGAATATGATATCCTTTTGATGAAAAAACTTATGGAAAACATGTACAACTTTTGTAAAAAGATAAATGCACCTTTACTGATTGTAGATATTCCTAAAACAGATGTGACTTCGTCAATACCGCAAGAACTTATAACCTGTTTTAGAGACAATAGTGACACATTATTTTATGTAAATGATTTAAAAGACGAATTATTAGCCTTGCCGAAAGTTCATGTTAAGCATGGGCATAACCACATTTCAGAAGAAACACATAATTTATTTGCAAATAAAATTGTAAATTTCATTAATCATTATTATGAATAAGCATGATAGCTAATAAAGAACTTAATAGAATAAAACATAATTAAATAATCATGGAATTTTTGAGAGATTTGTGGCTTTTTCTAAAAGAGCGAAAAAGATTTTGGTTATTGCCGATAGTACTAATCTTGTTATTATTGGGCATAATAATTGTATTCGGCGGTGGCAGTGCTGCTGCGCCATTTATTTATACAATATTTTAAGTTATGAAAGCGACAAAAAACAATACTGTTAAAACGGTATTAATAATATCTGTTGGTTTTGGAATTTTATTCTTATTGTTTGATGCAATATGGGCTTTATATACCTCATTAATTATTGGTGTTTTGGGAATAATCTCAAATAGATCAGCGCAAGCCATTGATCACTTATGGATGAAATTAGCAAAAATCTTGAGTTTTATTGTGCCTAATATTCTATTGAGCATTGTTTTTTATCTATTTCTGTTTCCTATTGCTGTTTTATCTAAGATTTTTGGAAACAAGAATGCATTGCAACTGGAAAACAATAATGCAACACTTTGGATAAATAAAAATGCGCAAACAGAAAAATCATCATTTGAAAAGATGTGGTAGAGTAACTTATTTACGAAATTAAAGTATGATGTGAAGTTAACAAAATTGAATAAGATAGCTTTCTCTGCATTATTTTTCCACCTAATAAAATATTTTTTTTAAAATTATTAATAATAAAAAGTGTTACTAACCTGTTTTTATTCTTATTGCCCTTGTATCTATTAAAACTAAATTTCTTAAATTTTTTGATCAAGTGAACATTTATAATTAAATATTTTGTGTCTCAATTGGAAAAATATTCCCAAATTAATGGTAATTTTCTTTTAAATTTACAGTCGTACTGCGTATTTACTACATTATTTTTTAAATGCTTGATATGTAGACGCACTTTAGTTGGGTTCATAACCCCAACGTAGTAGATTAGAATCTTACCTCCGCTACTTTCGATAAAACTCGTTTCTCAATTAGAAAGAAATTTTTATAAAATAATTATCTAAAAAATTGTCTATTGTCATAATATCTAATAATTAGATTTATATTGGTAATTAAAAATATTGCTAAAATTTGTAACATGCTCGTAAGGTTTTGTAGTATTTAATTACCGAACAACGCTAAATTATTTGTTAATGCCTGCTTAAAAAATCATACAAATAGAATTTAAATTAATTTAGACAAAGCTAATGGAAAAATTTCAAAAATTAAATAATAAAGTGGCTGTCATTACCGGTGGCGCCAATGGATTGGGGCAAGCAACCGCCCAATTATTTGCGGAAAACGGAGCTAAAATTGTTGTCGCCGATATTAATAAAACTGCTGGCAGCCAAGTTGTTGCCGATATTAAAGACAGTAGCGGCTCAGCGATTTTTACCAACACCAATGTTGCCGATTCCGCTTCAATCGATTCGATGATAACCCAGACTATTAATCATTTTGGGCAGATTGATATAATGATCAACAATGCCGGAATTCTCGCTGATGCGCGCCTTGTAAATATGACAATGGAAGAGTGGGAGCGCGTGATAAATATTAACTTAAAAGGTGTATTTCTTGGTGGGCAGGCGGCCGCTAAAGCGATGATTGATCAAGATCATGGCGGAGTTATTCTAAATACATCCTCGGTTGTAGGATTGTATGGAAATTTTGGTCAATCAAATTATGTGGCTTCTAAAGCCGGCGTAATCGGCTTGACAAAAACATGGGCGCGCGAACTAGGTAAATATAATATCCGGGTAAATGCTGTTGCACCGGGCTTTATCGCAACCGATATTATCAAAGTAATGCCGCAAAAAATTATTGATATGATGAAAGCAAAAACCCTGCTAAAAAGACTGGGAAAACCGGAAGACATTGCTAAAGCATTCCTATATTTAGCATCTGATGATGCGGATTATGTTACTGGAACAGTTTTGCAAGTTGATGGCGGAATTGTAATATAATTTTAGAAAGTTAAATCAATATTTTTGTTTGATTCCACTTATACAATTCCGGTAAATGTTCTTCTAAAAATGTGGGAAATCGCTGTACTAAATTTTGCCTAAGTGTTATAATTAATTTGCCATTGAGTTTTTTAACAAGTGCTTGCATCCCACTTAATAATCCGCCACCTTCGAACTCAAGGATTCCAATTTCGTCGATGAATATCCAATCGGCTAATGGCATAGATTTAAGCTGATTATTTCCCCAAGCTAAACTGTTTTTATCAAAATAAAATTGTCCAACTTTAATTTCAGAATTAAGTGGTTGCATGGAAGTCAATTTACGAAATTCGTTTGTGGATATTCGTATTAGATTATGATACCAAGTGTCATCATTTTTAAAGACTTTTTCAGCAAACAATCCATCCACAGATTCACCCGTAATTTGGATTGAATTAATCAATTCTTTAATAAAAGTCGTTTTACCACTCCCTGTATCTCCAATAATTATAATAAGTTGCGAATTTTGTTTGATTTTAATTTGTTCAATAAGTTGAGTCGGTGAGATTTCATTTTTATCTGGTTTTTGTGTAGACATTTGTTCGATGAGCTGAAAAAGGTCAGTAAAAATTTCTGTACAAAAATTAATAATTATTTGGAATGATTTAGTTGTTTTCCATTTTGATCTAAAAATATTGTAGCGTGCGGTCAAAATACTTTTGATCTTTGGAAAAATTTCAGTTGATAGATTGTATAATATATCAAAATTTTTAATACCAAACTTTGTAAAGATTGATTTTATTTTACTGGCATTTAAATCAATTGTGATAACTTGAAATAGCAGAAAAACAGAAATTCCACGCATGGTCATGAGTGTCATTTTTTGCAATTGTTCGCTGCTATAAGATATCCCAAATACTGAACTATCTTGAAATCCGGTAAATAATGGAACAAGAACTAATAAAAATACTATTATTATCCAAAATTTGAAAGATTTAAGCGGTAAGACGGTTTTTCGATTGTATATTAATGCTATTGCAAAAACTGTTAGAGTAATAATTAATGGGTTTAGCTGTAAAAATAATAATCCCGTAAAAATTATTATGGCAATCAATAGACGTTTAGAAAATTTAAAGCGCATTATTTTTTATCGTAATAGATAATCGTTTTTGGATAATCCATGCTAAATAGGCGGCTGTAATTGGCAGAATTAATTGTGCCAATAGATAAACTCCTAAAATCCACCATCCGGCATTGTAGCCAATGCGATTAGAAAATCCTGCTACTAAATCTAAAATTACCGGAATAAAATCCGACCCAAACAAGATGGATTTTGTGAATATGGTTTGTACAATCGGATATACTGCCATTACTAATCCTGAGACGAAAAATCCAATTCTTGTGGGTTGAAAAACTATTAATATTATCTCGATTAGAATGCCTTCCATAAGGATCGCAATAAACGGACCCAGTTTAACGGTTGAAAAACTGATCGCTTTAATAAATGCGGCAATAATAGCCATCAAAATTGTACTTCCACGCGTTGGATTATAAATACGGGCGATAAGAATAATTATCAAAGCAATTGCGGCAAGAATTGACCCAGAAAAGGGCAGATTGAATAAATGTAGAGCATTGCCGAGGGTGGCTTCTAGAAAACCCCACAAAGTGCCAAATACTGCAATTGAAACTATTGATTTTTGATGCAATTTTTATATTGTAATTATTATGTTTATAATTTGAATTTCTTTCTGATTTATCCAGAATTCAATTTAACTATAAATGTATAGTTGAATCTCAGATATATCAGTCAGAAATGAAACACAATATTAAATTGGAGTAATTGTCAGTCGGTTAAAATATTTTGATTTTCAATGCAACTTTAGTGAAACAATGACAATCAATGCGGATGAAAAATTTAGTGTAACTGCTGTACTTACTGAATCATTATATGATCCGCGTTCATTGAAAATTGGCGCGCATCTAAGCTGGTAAGTTTGTAGTCTAAATTAATAAAAATCTGATTTTAAAAATCACCAACTTTATCAAGCGGATACACTAATATAGTAGCAATATTTGTTAAATGGCTGGCAATTCGTTTCAAATATCTTGCATAAAGTACTAATGTTGCTGCTTGTGCGTCATTGCCAAGTTTAATATCGCCGGACAGCACTTGGTCAATTATTTTATCAGATGTTTTTGTTATTATTTTTCTCTGATTTGCAATTAAATCTTTCGCAATTTCTTCATCTTGATTTGTAATAGCAGTGATAGCTTTGTCAAATCTATTTAATACTTCGTCTTCAATTTCTTTTAAATCTTTTGAAAGGTGTTCAATTGCAACAGTTTCGGGTGTACTAATTGCCAAATTTAAAATATTTTTACAATAGTCACCTAATCTTTCAATATCTACGACCATATTCACAAGCAATAAACCATTTGCAATATCTGAAACATCTTCCTTGATTACAAAATGTGTTAGTACTTTTCTGCGAACATTCGCCTGATAATCATTGATTTTCTTATCGCGTTTTTTTAACGTTTTGATTGTTTCGTTATTTTTTTGTTCCCGCAATGCTTTTACAGATTGAACAAAAAGCTCTCGTGATAAATTCAACATTTTATGGGATTCCGCCCATGCTTGCGAAAGAAGATCATCCGCCCGCCAAAGATTTAGTACGTTTTTAATTAATGGCATATAATTACCTCACAATTAATATTAATGATAAAGGAATAATGAAAAATACTATGATAATATAAAGGATTGGGAATATCCTGTTCTGTATTGCTTTCCCGGCCATCCATACTGCTAATTTCATCGGGATATCCCGTACAGCCCTAACCGGCCAAATTAGTAGTATTCCACAAATATTAAATAATAAATGCGAAAAAGCAACCGCAACCGGAGCGATTGTACCAGACACTAAACTTGCCAAAAGTGCTGTTACTGTTGTACCAATATTCGCTCCTAAGGAATAGGGAAATATTTGCCTAAGTGATAAAATTCCAGCACCGGCCATTGGAACTACAAGACTGGTAGTAATTGAACTGCTTTGAACCAAAATTGTGACAAAAATTCCAAAAATTCCAGCACGAATGGCATTCTTAAATAAATGAGTGTCAAAAAATGCCTCTAACCGTTCAATTACTAAACTTTTAATTAATTTTGTTAGATAGCGTAGTGAAAAGAATAAAAATAAAAATGCAAAGAACATTAATAGTGCATTTGGATTTACTATATCTTGACTCTCAAACAATTCTTTAATCCAACTAACAGTTGGTTTAGTAATTATTTTAATTGGACTTTTAAAAGTAATCGCCTCAGTTCCGATGAAAAGTTGAGCAAACCAGACGGCTGTCTTACTGATAAATCCCGTAAATATTTCAATTGGTAATAGAATTATTACCGAAAAGATATTAAAAAAATCGTGCACAATTGAAGCCGAAAAAGCTCTTTTAAATTCAGTTTTATTTGTTATGTGACCAAGTGAAACGATCGTATTGGTTATGCTCGTTCCAATATTGGCGCCCATGATGTAGGGTACCGCGGCAGCGACAGCCATTGAGGTAGTATCACCGAAAGTACCAGCTGCTACCATACCCACTACTAAAGAAGTTGTAGTTGATGAACTTTGGATTAAACTCGTTGCCAATATTCCGATAAATAAACCTATTAATGCACCGGCATTACCACTCATGAGTTGTTCGGCATAGCCCTTCCCAAATCCCTTAAACGCAGATCCGATCATACCAATGCTTACTAAAAATAGATATAATACCGCAAAAATAGCGATGGTTTTAAGTACACTTAACCAAAATTCGGGAGAGAATCTTTCTGGTGCATTTTTTGACATAATAATATCCTTTATCCTTGGGTATGATAAATTTAATAATTAAATAATAATAGTGTCAATATATTTTTTCAATATTGAAAAATAAATTTATTCTTGTTGATAGTTTATCAATATAGTAAACTATAGCATTGATTTAAAACCAAATTATAATTCATTTATGAACTTTACTAAACGAACTGATTACGCACTAAAAGCACTAATTGAAATTGGTCAATCGAAAAATAACCAACCTATAACACGAGAGACTATTGCAAAAAATCAGAAAATATCTGCCCAATTTTTAGAACAAATGCTTATTTCAATGCAAAAGAGTGGAATAATTAAAAGTGTTCGCGGACCAGGCGGCGGATTTATACTTTTAAAACCAGTTCAAGACATTAATGTTTGGCAAGTTTTTCAATCAGTTGAAAGCAGCACCAGTATTCAATCATTGAGAAAACCAAGTAAAAAGACTGAAAAAATCCAGTCAGTTTGGAATGAAATAGATAAAGGATTTCGCAAAATATTAAGTGAAATAACTTTAGAAAGAATTATAACGCAAAATCAAACATCAAAATCATTATTTGATCAATTTGATCCTATAAAGGATGAAATGTTTTCAGTCATGGATGATAATGGAAAAATTATTAATTCAAAATATCTCAATGGAATTAGTGATGATGATTTATTAAAAGCATATAAATTTATGATCTATGTTCGAACAGCAGATGAAATGTGTATTTCCTATCAAAGGCAGGGCAGATTGTTTACTTTTCCACCAAATTTGGGACAAGAGGCGATTGCGACGGCAGTTGGGTACACACTTGGGGAAGATGATTGGCTTGTGCCAGCTTACCGCGAAGTTGCTGCTTGGTTACTAAAAGGCGGTTCATTAAAAGATATTTTCTTATTGTGGGGCGGAAATGAAATTGGTGCAACCTTTTCAAATGCACCAAATTTATTACCGATTTCGGTACCGATTGCCTCACAGCTTTTGCATGCGGTTGGTATTGGTTTTGGATTAAAATATAAAGAAAAAAAAGGAACGGTTTTCACCTTTGTGGGTGACGGAGGAACTTCCGAAGGCGATTTTCATGAAGCACTTAATTTTGCTGCCGTTTGGCAAGTGCCGGTCATTTTTATAATTCAAAATAACCAATATGCAATTTCTGTTCCTGTTCAACAGCAAACTGCATCAACCAATTTAGCGATAAAATCGATTGGATACGGTATGCCGGGTATTAAAGTAGATGGCAACGATTATCTTGCACTGCAAAAAGTTTTGCAAGATGCAAAAGAGTATACTGAGTCAGGCAAAGGACCAATACTAATTGAGGCACTGACTTACCGCAAGGGCGCCCATACCACAAGTGACGATCCTACGCTATATCGTACGATCGAAGAAGAAAAAACGTGGTCCGAAAAAGATCCAATTGCACGTCTACGAAGCTATTTAATTAAACAAAAAAAATGGAATACGCAAAAAGACAAACCACTGATTGAAAATTATAAAAAGGAAATCGATGCTGAATTTTTAGAGTACGAAAAATCACCGGAATATAAATTGGAAGATGTATTCAAATATATGTACAAATATACACCAGATATCTTAAACAAACAAAAGATCGAATATGATAAATTTCTAAACTGGAAACGGGATCTAAAATGATTGCGATGAACCTTGTACAAGCTATCAATAATGCACTTGATTTAAAATTAGGCGAAGATAAAAATGTAGTGATTTATGGTGAAGATGTTGGTGTAGAAGGTGGTGTTTTCCGTGTTACGTCAGGACTGCAAACGAAACATGGTGTTAAGCCTGTATTTGATTCTCCATTAGCAGAATCAGGAATAGTTGGAACGGCAGTTGGAATGTGTGTAACCGGATTGAGACCGGTGGTTGAAATGCAATTCTCTGGATTTGTCTATCCGGCGATGAACCAGATAGTTACACATGTTTCACGGATGCGCAATCGCACCCGCGGCAAATATACAATGCCCATGGTGATCAGGATGCCTTATGGTGGAAATATTAAGGCATTAGAATTACATTCAGAAAGTATGGAGGCAATTTTTGGGCATATTCCGGGAATAAAAGTTGTAATTCCGTCCACGCCCTACGATGCCAAAGGATTACTAATTTCTGCGATTGAAGATGAAGATCCAGTTATTTTTATGGAACCCAAGAAAATTTACCGCGCTATTAAACAAGAAGTTCCAGAGGAAAAATATAAAATTGCTATCGGAAAAGCCCGTGTTTTGCAGGAAGGACAAGATTTGACTGTTGTTACTTACGGTGCGATGGTGAGAGAAACGCAAAGAGCTTTGATAACTGCAAAGAAGGAAAATATTAGTGTTGAATTAATTGATTTGCGGACAATATTTCCGATTGATCGTGAGACAATTATCAGTTCGATAAAGAAGACAGGTCGGATTTTATTTGTAAATGAAGGTCCGACAAGTTTCGGTGTGGGCGCTGAAATAATTGCCATAGCCAATGAGGATGCATTCCTGCATCTTGAAGCACCGCCCACGCGGCTTAGTGGTTTTGATACAGTTCCACCCTTACCCAAAGGAGAACATTTTTATTTCCACGATGCTAGTCGGATATTTTATGAAATCCAAAAACTGTATAATTTTTAATGCACAATAGGAGCAGGTATGCATTATATTTTTAAATTTCCCGATATTGGCGAGGGGATTACCGAGGGACGCATCATAAAGTGGTATGTGAATGAAGGTCAAGCAGTAGAATCCGGTGAACCGATTGTAAATATGGAAACCGACAAAGTTGTGACTGATATACCCTCGCCGAAAGCAGGGACAGTTGTCTCTTTGTTTGGCCAAGAAGGCGAAATTGTAAAAGTTGATGATCCGCTGATTGAGTTAGAAATTGCAGGAATTCAGGGCGATGACGCTCAGGAAATTGCGAAGGATGAACCACAAAAAGCATCCGAAGCAACAGTTGATGAAAAAGGTTTTGGTGTTGTTGGTACGCTTGATGTCGCTGGCGATGCGGCATTATTACCATCGACTGATGAAGGGTTAGCTGAAAAACCAGCATCTAAAATTGTTAGTCGGAAAAAAGTATTAGCAACTCCGGTGGCACGAGCCTTGGCGCGGGATTTAGGAATTGATATTAATTTGATTAATGGTACTGGTCCGGTTGGTCGAGTAATGAAAAGTGACATCAAACAATATAAACAAAAAGTAAAATTGCCGGAACCTGATAAATTACGGATTGAACAAAATTTAATCGAATACCAAGAGCTAACGCAGATTCGAAAGACAATCGCTCAGAATATGGTGCAATCTAAGCAAAATGCACCGCATATGACTGTGATTGATGAAGTTGAAATCTCAAAATTGATTGAAATTAGAGATAGATATAAACAAGAATTTCGCGAAAAAGGAACCAGTCTTTCATACTTAGGGTTCTTCATGAAAGTTGTTGCAGGTGCCTTGGAAAAACATCCGGCTTTGAATTCTGAATTTGATCAAGAGAATAATCGAATAGCTTTTAAAAAATATTATAATATTGGAATTGCCGTTGACACACCAGATGGATTGGTGGTTCCGGTGGTAAAAAATGTGAACCAAATTTCTTTTTTGGAATTATCGGAAAAAATTAATGATATAATAACGCGAGCCCGCGATAGAAAACTAACACTCGATGATTTTAAAGATGGAACTTTTACAATCACGAATTATGGTTCTCTCGGTGGTACTTTTGGCGTTCCAGTAATAAATTACCCGCAAGCGGCAATATTGGGCATTGGCCGGATTATTTCAAAACCCATTGCGGAAAATGATTCAATTGTGATCGGCAAGATTTTACCGCTCTCAATGTCGGTTGATCATCGAATTGTTGATGGCGGTGAAGCCGTGAGATTTTTAAACCAAATTATGACCTATCTAAACGATCCGATTTCTTTATTACTCGGTTAATTTTAATGGAGTTAGCATGAAATATGATTTAATTATTATTGGTTCTGGCCCGGCCGGTTATGTGGCCGGAATCCGAGCCGGACAAATCGGTTTAAAAACCGCGATAATAGAAAAAAATAATATCGGCGGGATGTGCTTAAATTGGGGCTGTATTCCAACTAAAACATTGATCGAAAGTGCAAAAGTATTAAATCAAATTCAAAATTCTGCTGAATTTGGCATCGAGGGATTAGATCCGAAATCTATCAGATTAAATTGGAATAAAGTTCAAAAACGTTTTGTGCGAATCGTGCGTAGGTTGACAAAAGGTATCGAGTATTTGCTCAAAAAGAATGGTGTGGAGATGATTATGGGCGAAGCAATTTTAAAATCTGCTAATTCAGTGGTGGTAGAAAAGCAATTATTAGAAACTGAAAATATTATTATTGCCACCGGCAGTAAACCAAAATTATTGCCAAATAAAGTGAAATCAACATCAATTCAAGAATTTTTAACCTTAACGGATTTGCCACAAAAGCCGATTATCATTGGCAGCAATGCACATGCCGTTGAATTAGCTCAATTTTTTAATTTGAGTGGTGTTAATGTCAAGCTATTGATACAAAGTAAAACAGTTTTACCAGAAGCAGATGAGTTTTTATCTGAATTTTTAGTGAAATTATTTAAACAAAATAAAATTGAATTAATTTTCGAAACTGAAATTAAGAAATTCGAAGCTGGAATAGTTTTTACAAATCAAGGTGATTATCAAACTGATTGTCTTATAAATGCATCCGACAGGGTAGGTATAATTCCGAAATCCGAAATTGATATTGAAGAGGTAGAAGATTTCATTAAAGTTAATGGTTTATTACAGACTAATCATAATTCAATTTTTGCCGTTGGAGACGTTAACGGTCGATCAAAATTTGCACATACGGCATCGGCGCAGGGTTTGCATGCTGTTAATGTAATTAGTGGAATTAAGAAAAATTTTGAGTATTCTAAATTTCCAATTAATATTTATACAAATCCTGAAATAGCGCAAATCGGTATGACCGAAGCTGAAATTAAAAGAGAAAAGATTGATTATAAAATAAGTGAATTTCCCCTTTCCGCCAATGGAAAAGCGATGATTGAAGGTCAGCGAGAAGGGCAAATCAGGATGCTTTCTGATAGAAAATACGGTGAAGTATTGGGTGTACAGATTATTGCCAACAATGCCACTGATTTGATTGCCGAAGCAGGTGTTTTAATGCAATTAGAAGGAACTGTTTTCGATGTTGCCAATACAATTCATGCTCATCCAACAATCTCAGAAATTTATATGGAATCCGGATTTGATGCATTTGAACAACCAATCCATAAATAATGGGTGCGATTGAGATACAGAACTACAACTTACCTGATAAGTATTTATTTAAAGCCAAAACAATTAATCCGCAGTATTTAATATGGGTGCCATCCAAGATATGTATTATTTTAGGGAAAAGTAATAATTCAGAATCCGCATTAAAAATTGCTGCAGTACAAAAAGATAATATTCCGGTTTTTAAAAGGCCGTCCGGAGGAGAAACAGTATTGTTAACCGAAAAAATGATTGTTATTTCGGCTGTTTTGGCACAAGATGGAATTTCAAATGTTAAAAAGTATTTTCGGTTTTTCAATGATAAAATTGTTAAGTGTTTATCAACAATTGGAATCGAAAATTTAAGTTGTAAAGGAATTTCGGATATAGCAATTAATAATTTGAAAATCTTGGGTTCAGCTATTTATCAAAATAAATATATTGTATTTTATCATGCGGTGTTAAATGTTGCCGAATCTAAACAATTGATAAATAAATATTTAGGACATCCTGAACGCGAACCCGATTATCGACAAGGACGTGGTCATTTAGAATTTATTACATCACTCCGTGAAACGAATAATAATTTATCGATCTTAATGATAAAAAAAATAATTGAGCAAGAATTTGATAAAATGAAGCAAAATTATAATTTACACTAATAAAAATACTTCTATTACCGCAAATTGAGTAGAACATGAATTTAGGAAAAAAATTATTATGGAGTGGCCTTGGTTGGGCAATGGGTGGTCCCGTTGGAGCTATAATTGGTTTTGCTTTGGCAACGCTTTCGGATGGTTTTCAACTATCGCTGCCAAAGCCATCGAATCGACCGCGACAATCAGGCAAAACAACTTATCGAAGACGCTCAACTCAGCGCACCAGCAGTGCGGATTTTATGGCATCTTTGTTAGTTTTGCTGGCAGCGGTTATGAAAGCGGATGAGCGACTATTAAAATCTGAACTTGTGTATGTTAAAAAATTTTTCCGTAAACAGTATGATCAACAAACGGCACAACATTATCTCCGTCTATTGAAGGAGATAATTAAGCAAGACTATTCTACACGCCAAGTCTGTTTGCAAATTCGGCAGGCGATGGATCACCCCAGCCGGTTGGAAATAATTCATTTATTATTTGGACTTTCTGCGGCAGATGGACAAATCCATCAAAGAGAAATCGATGTTATCGAAACAATTGCACGCTATTTAAATGTAAGCACACGTGATTTCGCTTCTATCAAAGCGATGTTTGTAGCTAGTGCCAAGTCGGCGTATGAAATCTTGGGAATAAAATCGACCGCGACAAATGCTGAAGTAAAAAAAGCTTTTCGAAAAATGGCTAAGAAATATCATCCCGATAAAGTAGCGCATCTTGGAGAAGAATTACAGCACTCGGCTGAAGAAAAATTTAAAGCGGTCAATAAAGCTTATAATGAAATAAAACGCCAACGCGGGAGGAAATAGGTTTAGATTTTTTAAGGCATTAACCTCTCCACAAAATTCCTGTCTCCACCGCGCACCCACTTACACACCAAAAAATAAAATATTTTTTTACTTGCATTTGTAAAAAAAAAAAATAACTTCAATATAGTCTAATGAACAATAGGAGGGCCAAATCATGAAAAGTGTTAAACTAACAATACAATTAATCTTTGCTTGTGTAATAGGTTTGAGTATTAGCCCCGTATTGGCCCAGTCTATCACACCAACTAATGCGGATTGGAGTCATGGAAACACCCATGTTTATGCAGGCAGCGGCAGTACAACCAGTACGGGTTGGGATGATATTAACTGGAAAGATGATGTAGAAGCTGCTGGATATAACATTGTTGGCGATACAGATTGGTCAGGCAGTCTCCCCTTCAATGTAGATAATGTTGATGGTACAGGTACCGTAACTCACACAGTAGTGGATGATGGGCCCAATAACGATGTTAACAATCCTCTATCTACTACAACTACTGGCTCATTCAATTCGGGAGATGACGGAACATCCGGCCTATTTTTACGACAAAAAGCTGGTGGATTTTATGTTGACGCCCATCACCATCGCGTTACCATCACATTTTCAAAAGCACAAAGGGCATTTTATTTTGAACTTATTGACCTTTTTGATGCTGGTGGTGGTGGAGCTTTGGATTATTATGTTTCTGTAAATGGCACTAAAGTATGGCAAATGGAAGGAAATGCTATTGGTGGTGGTGCTACTGCTTCCCACGATTACAAAGACGGTAATGGCACCGTTAAGGGTAGTTATACTATTGGTCAGAATACTGAGACTGCTTTTGGTTTTGTTAATAATACTGAAGGGATAACTACGGTAACAATTGATTTTAAAGCAAATTATACCGGGCCGTCACAAGTGATGGATGCTTTAGCAATAGATAATTTTAAATTTCCTGATGTAGCACTGCCAGTTGAGCTCTCCTACTTTGGTGCTACTGCGACACCCTTTGGCGTGCAACTCAACTGGACTACCGAAAGTGAAATAGAAAACTTGGGCTTTGTGTTAGAACGTAGAGTTGGCAATGCTGAGTTTACTGAAATTGTTAGCTATAAAACTGACGCTGCCTTATTAGGCCAAGGTTCAGTAGAATATGCTACTGACT